>SXGQ01742440.1_pt1 | contig 40834 bp, 33 predicted proteins | sample 3178371 | NCBI WGS metagenome assembly SXGQ01 (sample SAMN11356859, study PRJNA531348) | freshwater metagenome | isolation source: freshwater sample F1-20 | place: China: Fuxian Lake, Yuxi | collected 2017-12-25
CTACCAGTGGATCAGATGGCGAACAATAAAAACATGGCGCCGGCCTTCGCGCAACTTGTGAAAGTTCGCAAGACGCTCGAGAAGCGCTTCGGCGATGTGCAGGATTTTGAGTTCACCATTGAACGCAAAAAATTATGGATGCTGCAAACGCGCCGCGGCAAGCGCACGGCCTTGGCCTATGTGCGCATTGTGCATGACATGGTGCGCGAAGGTTTGATGAGCCCCGAGGACGCCATCGCATCCAGCGATCCAGAGGCCATGAATCAATTGTTGCAGCCTATTTTTGACCGCCACGCCTATGAGGCCGCGCGCGCGCAGGGGCGATTCTTGTGCAAGGGTTTGCCGGCAGGTCCAGGCGCGGCAAGCGGTGAAATTGTTTTAACCGCCGGCAAGGCCGAGGAAATGGTCAAGCAAGGCAAGCGCGTTGTTTTGGTGCGCGTTGAAACAAGTCCCGAGGATTTGCGCGGCATGATCGCGGCCGATGGAATTCTCACCGCGCGTGGTGGCGTGAGCAGTCACGCCGCGCTTGTGGCGCGTCAAATGGGCAAGGTGTGCGTGGTGGGCGCAGGCGCGCTTGAAGTGGATTATCACAAGGGCACCGTTTCGTGCGCCGGAAAAGTATTGCGCGAAGGCGATTCACTTTCCATCGACGGCACCACGGGAGAAGTCTTCACTGGTTCCATTGACACCGCCGACAGCGAGTTGAAGCAAGTCTTGATCGCCAAGACCATGAAGCCCGCCGACAGCGATATTTTCCGCTACTACTCCTTCGTGATGAAGTTGGCGGACAAGTATCGACGACTTGGAATTCGCACCAACGCCGACACGCCGGAGCAAACGCACAACGCGCTGGCCTTTGGCGCCGAGGGCATTGGTCTGTGCCGCACCGAGCACATGTTCTTTGAGGGGCATCGCATTGACGTGATGCGCGAAATGATTTTGGCGCGCACGGAAGTGGCGCGTCGCGCGGCCCTGGCCAAGTTGCTGCCGTTTCAGCGCGGCGACTTTGAGGGAATCTTCCGTGCGCTTGATGGCGCGCCCGCGTGCATTCGCTTGCTCGATCCGCCGCTGCATGAATTCTTGCCCAATGATTCCGCAACGCAGCAAGCGCTGGCGGCCAAACTTGGCGTGACCGCGGAGCAGGTGGCGGCGCGCGTGCATGAATTGCATGAGTTCAATCCCATGCTTGGTTTCCGCGGTTGCCGCCTTGGCACCGTGTATCCCGAGATCAGCGAAATGCAAGTGCGCTCCATCTTTGAGGCCGCGGCGCAAGTGCAATCCGAAGGCGTCAAGGTTCGACCCGAGATCATGATTCCGCTAGTTGGTTTCGCCAAGGAGCTTGACATTCAAGTGGAGCTCACGCACCGCGTGGCCAAGGAAGTCATGGCTGCCACGAAGCAGAAGTTGCAATACATGGTTGGAACCATGATTGAAATTCCGCGTGGCGCGCTCACGGCCAACACGATCGCGCAAACCGCGGAGTTCTTTTCATTCGGCACCAACGATCTCACGCAAACATGCCTAGGCATGAGCCGCGATGATTCAGGAAGTTTCCTCCCCAAATATGCCGATTTGGAAATCATCGCCGACAATCCGTTCGCATCCATAGATGTCGCCGGCGTGGGCCAACTCGTTCGCACAGCGGTGCAACTTGGCCAGCAAACGCGTCCCGACATCAAGTTGGGAATTTGCGGCGAGCATGGTGGTGATCCAGCCAGCATTACATTCTTTCATAATGTGGGTTTGGCGTATGTCAGTTGCTCGCCGTTTCGTGTTCCAGTTGCACGGCTTGCCGCCGCGCGCGCCGCGATCCTGGATCCCAAGCGCGCCAAGTCCGCAAAGGTCAAACGCAAGTGAGATTTTCTGCAGCCGGTTTACTCGCCGCATTGTGCGCCTTGATCTCGTGTCAACACAGCGCCTATGCGCCGTGGCCTAGGGAATTGGCTCCCGGCACGGTGCGCCATTATTCATGCCGCAAAATATCCGACAGCACGCAACAGTTGTTGGCAAATGATATTTCCAAATTAAAGAAAGAGTTGGCCGCACTGCCCAAGACCGACGCGGGCAAGGTCCAAGGCGAAGACATTCAAAAAAAAATCTCCTCGCTCGAGTTTGAGCAGAGCCAGCGAGAGGGCATTCTGTTGGACGGAATATTGGATGAGGAGGAGTGGGACATCGCGCCTTGGAGCGAACACTTTGTGGATATTGAGGGCACTCACATCACAAATCCCCGCTTTGGGACATGGATGAAGATGCTGTGGGACAACGACTATTTGTATGTCGCAGCCTTTTTAGAAGAACCCCATGTGTGGGGCACTTATAACAAGCGCGACATGGTTGTCTTTCACGAAAATGATTTTGAAATTTTCATTGATCCTCAATATGAAATATTCACTGGTCATGAGGCAAATCACCAGTCCTATTATGAAATTGAATTTAATGTGATTGGGACAGTGTTCGATCTCTATTTGACCAAGGAATATCGTAAAGGTGGTATCGCGCATCACGAATGGAATTGCGAAGGTCTTGTTGGGGTGCTCAACAGTGTGGGTACTCAAAATAATCACAAGGATGAGGACACAGGCTGGTATGTGGAAATTGCAATTCCATTCAAGTGCTTGCGGCCTCCAAGCACAGTCCAAAATGATGTCACTGAAAATATCCGGGATGGGTTATCACCTCTTGAAGGCGACCGATGGCGCATCAATTTCTCACGTGTGGAATGGGAACTTGAAAAAGTTGGCACGGGCTATGTCAAGAAGCCAGGCACCAAAGAGGACAACTGGGTGTGGTCTCCTCAATGGGCCATCGACATGCATCGTTTGGAGCACTGGGGTATCCTTACCTTTATTGATTGAAAAAGCGCAACCTCTTTTCGAGCGATTTGCTCCACTTTTTCGAATATGGACACAAACTTGCAGCCCAAATGGCGGTTCTTGCGAATACATCACTTCGTAAAGGAATGGTATGGCGCAACAAAAAATAAACACCGAATCGGACTCATTTTCACTTGGGCACCCGCCACAAGATCAGCGTGTGTTGCTTGAGCACTTGGAAATCATTCCAGATTCGAAAAATTTATTTCACCAAGTGTTGCAGCAAGCTTTAACCGCCGCTCAACTCGCGGGCATGCGTCGTTCCCATCAACTCATGTTGGCGCAACCGAAGAACGAAATTGTGGTGCACTTTCCAGTGCTCATGGATGACGGGCAACATCGTCTGTTTACGGGCTACCGAATTCAACATAACAACGCGCTTGGTCCATACAAGGGTGGTTTACGATTTCATCCACACATCACGTTGGATCAAATGAAGGGGTTGGCCATGGTCATGACCCTGAAATGCAGCCTTATGCGTCTTCCATTTGGCGGCGCTAAAGGGGGCGTGCGTTGTAATCCGCGCGAACTTAGTCGGGACGAACTCATGCGCGTCACGCGACGATACTGCTCCGCCATCAGCAATCAAATTGGTCCCGACTACGACATTCCAGGCCCAGGCGTTGGAACGGACTCGCAAGTGATGGCGTGGTTCGCCGACACATGCGCGCAGACCCATCCCGAATATGGTCGGCTAGATGTCACGCGCTCCGTCACTGGCAAACCCATTGAACTTGGCGGTTGTCCTGGACGCGATCGCGCAAGCGCCATGGGCATGGTCACGGTGCTTGAGGAATTGCTTCCCGATTTTGATTTGTCACTTGAGGGTTTGCGTTTCAGCGTGCTTGGATTTGGCAAGGTTGGAAGCTGGACCGCGCGCATTTTGCAGGAGCGCGGTGCTTTAATGGTCGCGGTCTTAGACGACACCGGCGCGGTACGCAATGACCGCGGTATTGACGCGCAAGAGTTGGCGCGCTACACGCAAACGCATGGTGGCGTGATTGGATTCACGCAGGCACAAGTTGTTGGTAAAAATGATTTTTATAGCGCACCTGTAGATCTGTTTATTCCCGCAGCCTTGGAGGGCATGCTGGACGCACAGGCGGCTTCGTTGATCACGGCGCGCGTTGTCGCGGAAGCGGCCAGTTTGCCAACGACCGCCGAGGGCGATGAAGTTTTTCTGCAGCGCGGCATTGAGGTGTTGCCAAGTATTTTGTGCAACGCTGGCGGTTTAGTGGCAAGTTATTTTGAATGGGTCATGAACAAAGGTTCCGAAATTTGGACCGCGACCGAGGTAGAGGAGCACTTGAGCCAGCAAATGATTTTGGCCGCGCGCCGAACGCGTTTGGCTCGGCATCGCTTTGAATGCGATTTACGCACGGCGGCTCTGTGCGCGGCGGTAGAGCAGATTGGCCGCGTGCATGAACTGCGTGGTGTGTTTCCGTAATCACATCGCAACCGCATTCGGACTTCTCGTATGCGTGCATGTCGATAAGGGTGTCACGCATTGCCGCGACGAAACCCATTTCACTGGCGCTGGAGTTCAGGCGCGCAGATCTTGTTTCACGCGCGTAGACAACTCAGCGGCGCTTGCATGATCAATGGGGCAAGGTTTCCAGGTGATTCCCAAGCCGCGGCCATCGGCATACTTTGGAATAATGTGAAAGTGCACATGCATTACTTCTTGGTGAGCTAAGGCGCCATTATTTTGCAAAATGTTGTAGGCCGTGGCGCCCGTGGCATTTAAAATTGCCCTGGCGACCAAGGGCAAGGCCGCCCCCAACGCCGCCGCGCTTGCGGGTGAAAGCATGTGTAATTCAGGCATTTCTTGCTTGGGAACCACAAGCGCGTGGCCAGGTGAAAGTGGGTTTACATCCAAAAATGAAATCACCAAGTCGTTTTCATAGAGAGTGTGGCAGGGAATTTCGCCGCGAATGATGCGGGTAAATATGCTGGCCATGCGCGCAAGCGTACCATCGGATACATGGCTCATACCCGCATGAAAAAAATCGCCAACCCAGCTGGTTCGAAGGTCGCCACTGGCGCGTCGTTGCCGCGGGACACCGCGCTTCAAAAAATGCTGGCCCAATTTCTGCATGAAGATCTTGGTGCCGCGGGCGATGTGACCAGCAACGCCATGATCGGCGCACGGCGCAAGGCAACCGCTGTGATTGTGGCGCGTACAGCTGGCGTGCTTGCGGGCGGGCGCCTGGTGCGGTTAATGGCAAACAGGGTCAAGCCCGCACTGACAGTCCGCGTCTTGGTGAGCGACGGAGAACACTTTCGTCAAGGTCAAAGCATCTTTCGTCTGTCGGGTTCGCTGCGCTCCATTCTTCGTTTGGAACGCACCATGTTGAATCTTGTTGGCAGATTGAGTGGCGTTGCCACATTCACCGACGCCTTCGCGCGGCAAGTGGCGCACACGAAGGCGCGCATTCGTGACACACGCAAGACCACACCAGGTTTGCGCGCGTTGGAAAAATATGCGGTGGTATGCGGTGGGGGCGTTTCACATCGCGCCGGATTGTTTGACGCGTTTCTGGCCAAGGACAATCATGTCGCAGGACTCAATCCGCGCGCTATGGCGCGTCAAATTCATGCAGGTATTGCGGCGGCGCGAAGAAAAAACAAATTGAAATTCGCAATGGTCGAGGTCGACAACCTGCGGCAACTTCAGGAATTGCTGCGCTTGCCAAAGGGGGTCATTGACGCCATTTTGCTGGACAATATGAATGTTTCAACATTACGAAAGGCGGTCCAACTGCGCCATCAATTGGCTGCGCATATTCAACTTGAAGCCAGTGGAGGCGTGACCTTGGACACCGTGTTCGCCATTGCGAAAAGTGGCGTTGATTTTATAAGCGTGGGCGCCATCACCCATTCCGCAACGCAAATTGATTTTGCAATGGACATGCAATCCGCGCCGCAAAAGCGGGTGCGTCCGTGAACGCCAATCACAATGACGCTGCCACGGGCGATGCGCGCCATGCCGCGGCCAGTCGTGATACAGCGCTCGAGCAGTGGAGCGATGCGATTGAACAAGCGTTGGCGGGACTGACGCACTTTCAATCCACCAAAGTATTGCGTGAAACGGATAGCACGCAAGATGTGGCCGCACACAGCGCGCTTGGTTGCGTGGTGGTCGCGAGCCGACAACGCGCCGGGCGCGGTCGTCTTGGAAATCTGTGGGCCGATACGGGTGAGCAAGGACTTGCGGTGACCTTTGTCGTGCGAACACAATCGCCCGATCGATTGGCCATGGCCGCCGCCGTTGCCACCGCCACAACACTTCGCACCCTAGTGCAGCACAATGTCGCCGCGCGCATTGGAGTGAAATGGCCCAATGACATTGTGGTCGCGAATGCACAGGGCCACCCCCAAAAAATCGCGGGCATTTTAATCGAAGGCAATGACACCCGCGCGCTGATCGGTATTGGAATGAATGTTGCTCAATCCACATTTGAAAATGAAATCGCTCAGCGCGCCATCAGTTTGTTGCAATTGGGCCAACCATGCGACCGCCTCGCCGTGCTTCTTGAACTGACTCGCCAGTTGGATCACTTTCTTTCGGCAAGCAACCGCGTGATTGAGGAAACCTACGCAACGCTGGATCGAACCGCAGGCTTGCGCATGCGATTTCTCACGCCTCAAGGGGTTGTGGAGGGCGTTGTTCTGCGCTGCGACCCCGCGATTGGATTGCTGGTGCAAACCGCCACGGGAGTCACAAATTTACCCGCTGCAACGACTCGCGTTCAACTTTAGATGGCATTGAGTCGATACTCATTTCAATCTACACTTGGCATTTCATGTTCACGACCTTCACCATTTTTGTTCTTGCGTTCGCTGCTCAGGACAATAGTCCAGGAACCTTGGTGCCTATTGAACAAGGAATGGTTGACCGATCCGCGAGCGCGACCACGCTTCGGGTGCAGCCAGTTGAATTATCTGAAACAACAAACTTTCAAAAGTTGTTCGGAGTGGCGGGGCGGCCTGATCTGTTTGTGCGTTCGCAAGGTGGTCTGTATGCCGTGTTTGATCAAGGCTCATATAAAACCGTCCAAGGTAGAACGATGGTCTTGTGGCCCGCCGGAACAATTTATTACATCGGTCAGCCCAATTTCAGTGTGTTGAAAAGTAGCGGCGTGCGCATGAATCAAAGTGTCGTGAATCTCCCGCCTGGAATTGAGCCCCAAAAAACTTACAATAGTGGTGTCGACAAGCGAATCGGAGCCACGCCCGAAAATAATTTGATCTCGGCTACGCCCATTGGTGAGCGCGCGGCGAATGAGCCCATCAATCATAAAACCAAGGCTCGTGTGCCCGCCAAGGACGCGGGGTATGGTCTTTCCAGCGCCGTCGCCGGCACATCCCAATCCACGCAATCCCAAGCGTCCGACACCACGGTGAAGCCTGCGCCAGCCAAAAAATCGGACACGGTTGATTCCGCAACGCCCGCATCCAGCGCGGGTGCGCCACCGCAAAACCAATCGGCTCCAAAAGCCGCGCCACCCTCGCCTGTCAAACCATGATTCGACAGCGAATTGTTGGCTCCATTTTTGCAGCCCTTGTGTGTGCCGCCCATGCATCGAGCGCATTGGCGCAAATTTCTGCCGCGCTAGTCAACCCCGCCGCGGCGCGCGCCGGCGTAATAGCTATTCCTCTTGTGCAACAAAATCCATTGGACAAGTGGCCATCGCATTGCGAACTAAAACCAACAAATGGAGCTCCACCATTTGATGGCGTGATCGCTTGGATTGGCGTCAAGCCAATTCAGATAGAGCGTGCGTGGACGCAATCACAGGAGCAACTTGACATTCGACCCATTGCCATGGCACCCGTCAATCAAGCGCCGCAAGAATCTGGGTCCGTTGTATTGCTTGCAAAAACTCCCAGTGATATTCAAGGTGCGCTGAAGGTTGGAACATCCACGGTCGAGCCCGCGTGGTTTGAATTGTCGGAGGTGGAACCTGACTCCGCAAAATTATCGCTGCCGCTAGACCACGCTTACGCCTTGCCAGACCCCACGGCTCCCGCGGAGTGGTTTCGTTGGTGGCTACTTGCAGATCAAGCCGATCGAAAGCCGCCGCAACCCATGGGGGACCAAATACAGCAATTGTTCGCCTTGTACCGCGCGCAATTATGGCAAGCGGGCATTGAGCGAATTGAACGGCAAAGCCCTGGCGTGGCCGCGGAAATTCGCGAGCGGCTCACCTCCATATCCGTTGAATCCGACGCCGCAAGACCGGCGTCCCGCAAAGCCAGCTGGATTGCTGACGCCGATTCGTTGGCGCAAATTTTATCCATTTTAATTTCAAAAGATCGAAGCGATGAGACATGCATGCAATCCGCCCTGAGTTTGATTCGATCCATATCCACGGTCACCATTTGGCCTGAGTCCGATGATGGAAGGGCGCTGCATTTTACGGCTTGCAACGCGGCTCCCGAGGAAATTGTCCTTCAATTTTCATGGGTCGAGTCTCCAAACTGGCCATCGTTGGCCATGCGATTGCCGCCGCACGGCATTGCGCGCATCACCATTGATCGCCCCGCAGAATTAATGCCTGATCCACTGAGCGGTGAGGCAAGTCCAATTATGGGCACGCTGCTCATGACTTGGCCAGAGCATTCAAAACGCTTGCAAGTGGCGCCGGCGCGCTCCATTATTCGTCCACCGGGATATTCGCTGGGTTTGTTTCTTCCCGCGCTTTCACTTGCCGATGCGCAGGTTGGAAAAATTCAACCTGTGCCGTCTTCATGGAGCACGATTGCAAGCGTGCGACGCAAGTTTGGACACTGGGAAATTTTCGCGGAATGTCTGCGCCCGGAAGTCCGTATTGAAGACGAACTCGAAGTCACACTTGGTGACAGCGCGCGAGCAATGGCGCGCATCCAAATTGGCGAGGCCGGAGTGCGCAAGGTGCATTCATCAACTGGTTTAGGTCAGCCACAAGTTCGAACGGATTCTTTTTCCGACCGTTGGCGCTGCGTGATTGAAATTCCAGAGGAGTGGTTGCCCATGGAGGGCAACGGGCGGCCATTGGTGATCGGCGTTTCCAGGTTCATCAATGGTTCGGTCACGCGCCAAACCGCCATCGCTGCGGCGCCACCGTGGCAAGTGGGGCCTCCACTTGTTCAGTTAGAAGCCTCGAAATGGATCGATCCACCGATTCAACGCGTGAATGCGTCACCATGATTCTCTATACTGACGAGTGATGAACGGCGAGACAAAAATGCGCGTGGTCGCATTGCTCAATCAAAAAGGCGGCGTGGGTAAAACCACCACCACCGTGAATCTTGGCGCGGCCTTTGCCGCCAGCGGTTTGCGAACATTGTTGATTGATCTTGATCCGCAATCCAACCTGAGTTTGCACTTTGGCGTGGAGGCATCCGGCGAAGATGCACGGCCAAGCACTACCAGTTTGTTCACCGATGCGCCGTTGTCCATTCAGCAATGTGTGACGCAAGCAAGCGACAAGCTTTGGTTTATTCCCGCCGATCAACAACTTGCGCTTGCCGAAGGACAACAGGACGCGCAGCATATTTTGGCCAACGCATTGCAGGCCGTGCGCGAACACTACGATGTTGTCTTGTTGGATTGTCCACCAGGACTTGGCGTGCTCAGCGTGAACGCGCTGACCGCCGCCGACGAGGTGATTGTTCCAATGCAGGCGCAATATTTGGCGCTGCGTGGCCTTGAAAAGCTATTGCAGACCGTGTCCGACATCACCGCGGGATTGAATCCCAAGTTGCGATGCACTGGCGTGGTGTTGTGCATGCATGAAAGCCAATCAAGCCATGGGCGCGCTGTGGTGGAGGAAATTCGCCAGCACTTTGAAAATGCCCGCGGCAGCGATGTGCCATGGAATAGCTGCCGTGTCTTGCAACCACCAATTCGTCGCAATATTAAATTGGCCGAGGCGCCATCATTTGGCCAAACTATTTTTGACTATGACTCCAAGTGCGCCGGCGCCGATGACTACCGAGGTGTGGCCAACAGTTTATTGTCCATGTGGAATGAGCGCGCGGCCCAGGCGCAACAGTCGTCGGTTTCAACCACATGAAGATCGCCATTCTTGGAGCGGGACTTGCAGGCTTAACGGCGGCGCGCGTCTTGCAGCAGGCTGGGCAACAGTTCACCCTGTTTGAAAGTTCCGACCGCGTGGGTGGCCGTGTGGCCACAGATCGAGTGGATGGATATCAAATTGACCGAGGATTCCAGGTGTATTTGCCCGCCTATCCAGAGGCGGGGGCATGGCTTGATCCGAAGGCGTTGCGCTTACAACCACTCGCCTCGCAAGCGCGATTGTTCACTGGGAAAAAATGGATTGGCATGGGGCATCCGCTGCATTGTCCAAGCGCGGCGCTGTCGGGTTTGTTTCACGGACTCATCACGCCATCCACTGCGGCGGGGTTATTGCCGCTCGCGGTCGCGGCTCTGCAAGGCAAGCATCCATTGCAACCCATCAGCCAAGGCGTGACGGCCGCGCAATGGATGGACGACCGATCGGTGTGCATTCGATTTCAAGAACTTTTTGCACGCGCATTTTTTGGCGGCGTGTTTTTGGACCGCTCGCTTGAAACCGACTCCTCAATGCTGGACTTCACGCTTTCCATGTTCATTCGTGGTGGCGCGGCCGTTCCACAATACGGCATGGGTGAAATACCCAGGTTACTTGCGCAACCATTGTCCGCCCAAAATATTCGATTGCGTTGTCCAGTTGCGTCCGTCACTCCCGCGGCGCATGGTTGGCGCGTGCAGCCGGTGACTGGCTCGATTGAACATTTTGACTGCGTGATTTCGGCCGTGAATCAACATGCCGCCGCCACATTGCTGCCCCATATTGGTACCGGATCGTGGCGCTGTACAACGCAACTTTCCTTCGCGTTGGCCAAGGACGCGCTTGCGCCAGCGTTGCACCAATCTGTTTTACATTTGGACGCCACAGGCAGTGGACCAGTGAACCATCTTATGTGCATGTCGAGCGCGGCAAGCCACTACGCGCCCCCAGGCATGGCGTTGATTAGCGCCAACTGCGTCCATGTTTCGCTGGCGCAACTTGGGCTGCGCCAACTTGAACAACTCGCGCGCGCGCAATTACGAACATGGTTTGGCGCAAGCGTGGATGCGTGGAAACTTGTGCGCGCGCAGGACATCGCCCACGCATTGCCCCGCCAAACTCCGGGCGATTTTGCGGCGCGGCCACAACCACATCAAGGCAACGGATTGTTTATCGCGGGCGACTTTGTCAGCGAAGGCTCTATTGACAGCGCTATGCGCTCGGGACGCTTGGCGGCGGAGTTGGCTCTGCAATTTGGCGCACAATAATCGTGGCCTCGCTCATGGACGGATTTAAATGACCCGCCCTGAAATTCACCTCCACTTCACGGTTGTCTTTGCGAAATAAAAGGTCGCCTTTAGTCGGTTGCACCGCGCGCTTGGAGACTTTCCATCCGTTATTTTGAAACAGCGCCACGATTTCATTTGTGAAATACACAACGTCAGGAATGGAACCGCGAAATGTAAATTTTCCGCCGTCCAGTTGCCCGCTGCGTTGATCAATATTGCTGCTATGGCGACCTTCCATTGCAGGCGGAGCAGGGATATCGCTTTCCAAAATCATGGCTGGACCCGAACCGCATCCAGTAAGAATCGTTGTCCATGCCGCCAGCAGAATCATTGCAGGAAGATTTCGGTTCATGTCGATAGCCAAGGATACAGTCGCCTACTTCAAAGGGTATGGATCATGTCGTTTGTCAAACACGCTCGAACCGTCTCCTTATTGACCTTGATCAGTCGATTTTCCGGTTTCGCCCGCGATGCCGCGCAAAGCCGTGTCTTCGGCGCGGGTCCCATCATGGATGCGTTCGCGATCGCGTTTCAATTGCCAAGTTTATTCCGCAGACTTTTTGGCGAAGGCGCGCTCAGCGCGTCGTTCACTCCGTTGTACGCCAAACTGCAGCAGGACAATCCGCTCAAAGCCAAGCTCCTTGCCTCGGTCACTATCTCGCTGCTCACGATTGTGCTGGCCGCGCTCACGCTTGTAGGCGAGGCCATCGTGCTGTCACTTCCAAGGACTGACGACAATCAACGGCTTGCATATCAACTCATGGCCACCATGCTGCCGTACATGCCGCTTATTTGCGTGGTCGCGCTCATGGGCAGCATTTTGAATGTGCATGGAAAATTCGCGGTCGCCGCGGCCAGTCCAATCATTTTGAACGCAGCCATTATCGCGGCCTCGATTGGCGTGTCCTACATGCATGGTGGCTTGGAGGTCTCACGGCATATTCAAATAGTCGCTTGGAGCGTGATTGTGGCGGGTCTGTTGCAGGTGGCGTGGATGATGTGGAGCACACGTGGATATGGGCTTCGTTTGACGCTGCAATGGCACGGTTGCCGCGATTCGCTTCGCACCATGCTGACAACCATGTTGCCCATGATGATTGGTTTGGGTGTATTTCAAATCAACACATTTATTGACAGCATGATCGCGAGTTACCCCATCTTGGTTGGTCCCACTCTTTTTGGAATGCAATTCCCGTTAACCGAGGGTTCCAATGCGGCCATGAATTACGCCACGCGCCTTTACGAATTTCCTTTGGGCGTGTTTGGCATTGCCATTGCCACGGCCATTTTCCCAACACTTTCGCGCCAGGCATCCAATCCAACCATGTTCGCGCAGACCTTGCGCCGCGGATTGCGTTTGGCGTTATTCATTGGACTTCCCGCCAGCGCTGGCTTGATCGTGGTGCGGACACACTTGACCGCTGTGGTTTTTCAAGGCGGGCAATTCACCGCCGATGACACCATTCGCGTGGCCACCATCTTGCTGGGCTTTGCGCCAGCGGTGGTCGCCTTCAGCATTATGCAAACCATGACCCGCGCTTTCTACGCCTTGGGTGACACCGCCACGCCGACCCGCGTGTCGCTCTGGATGGTGTGCTTGAATTTTATTTTAAATTGCACTTTGATTTGGACGCCCCTGAATACATCGGGCCTTGCGTGGAGCACAACCATTTGCGCTTTCTTGCAGGCCGCAATTTTAATTTTCATTCTGCATCGCCGCGTCAACAGCCTGTTCGACATTCAAACGCGTATGGCCAGCCTGAAAATATTCGCGGCAACATTGATCATGACCGTGGTCATCACAGCCTTCGACCATGCGCTTCCAATCGTAATTGAAACAATCGCGCATATTTCATTACTGGGCACGGCTTGGGGACAATCACTCATGCAACTTGCGGCGCTCACTTTGTGCGGCGTGGCGTGCATATTGATCCTTGCCAAATGGTGGCACATGTCCGAATGGAAGTGGGCTTTGGGGCAAACCGATGCGGAGTAGCTCATAAATAGTGACAGTGCATTAGGAACACCTAAAAATCAATGAAATACAAAAAAATGGGTTTTCACACAAACGAATCGCATGGACCATAGTCAAAGTGGTCCACTCGTCCGGGGGAGATTTCACATCTACACGCCGAGTGGACTGGCTGCGTCCACGGTGGGCGCAGCCCTTTTTTTAAATTATTCATGGACACACAAACCAATTCCACTCCCCGTATGAGGAGTAAAGGTTGATGACAATGAAAGGGATTGAGAATCAGCCTTCGAATGGAGTAAAGGTCGCCAGACCTCGTAGTAACGCGATGGCGGGAGAGTGAAAAGGAAAGTTGTTCACGAGCGCTGGGAAACGTTCGTTCAAAGAAAGACCTCGGATCGCAGGAGGGTGCGACCCGAGGTCTTTCTGATCTTCATTTTAAAAAATAAATGATTAACGCGAAGGAGCTAGGCCTTCGCCACCAGTTGTTGGTGCAGTCGGAGTGACTTGATCCATCTTTACAACAGGCTGCATAGTCATAGGATCACGCAGGGGCAAATGCGTCACTTTGCCCCCTAGCAAATCGTCCATTTTAGCGCGCCCCGTGCTGTCGCCAGGACCCACGGTGTTCCAATCGCCGACAACCAAAAGCACCATTTCATTTGGAGTGATGTATTTTTTGGCTACCCGTTGCAAGTCGGCGGCTGTGACCGCCATCACTTTTTCACGGAAAGTCCTCCAATATTCCTTGGGTCTATTCGTCCACTCGTCGCCAACAAACACGCCAAGCATGGCTGGCTTGCTTTCGAATGTGCGTGGAAAAGTTTCAATGAACTGGCGCTTGGCGGTCTCCAATTCCTCGGCGGTGACTGGCTGATTGCGAACTTTGTCCAATTCTTCAAGTACAATTTTTGCCGCCAACGCCACGGTTGGGTTCTTACTTTCATAACTGGCCGCGAACACGCCTGGGTAATACACCTTGGCCGCCAGGCGGCTTCCCGCGGAGTAGGCCAAGCCTTCATTGCTGCGCACTTGTTGCATGATGCGGCTGGTGAAACCACCGCCGCCTAAAATGTCATTCAGCAATAAATAGGGAATGTAATCAGGATCATCGCGTGTGATGGAGCGCATACCAATGCGAACCTTGCCTTGAGGAATGTCCTTTTGCACATGGTAAATGCCGGGAACAATCTTGGCGGTTGGAGCTGGTGGATCGGGCATCATTTCGCCGCGCGTCCAGCCATCAAATGCCGCGTTGAGCTTGGCAAGCATGGCCGTCGGTTCAAAATCTCCGCTGACCGCGATAATGACATTACCAGGATGAAAGATGCGCTTCTGAAATGCGCGCATGTTGTCCGGCGTGATCGCCTTCAAACTAGCCTCGGTTGAATCAAGCGACTCAAAGTGGTCGCTTCCGTACATCAAGCGATTCCACTCGCGGCCCATGATGGAACCCGCGTCATCGTTGCGTTGCTTCATGCCCTCTAAGGCTTGGCCGCGGTTGGTTTCCAAACGCGCCGCGTCAAAGCCGGGATTGCGCAACATGTCCACGAACAACTTCAAGCTTTGATCAAAATTGCTGGACAAGCAATTCATGCTGGCGCTACTTGTGGTGTCGCCGCAACTGGCGGAAATTTGCGTGGCCAGAAAATCAATCTCCTCGTCAAATTCAGCGGGTTTCATGTTGGTTGTCCCACCTTCTCGAATCATGCGGCCGGTCATTGCAGCCAAACCAACCATGTCCTTGGGCTCAAGATAGTTGCCACCCTTAAAGGTCATGCTCAAGGCAATCAAAGGAAACTCCTTGGAGGGCGCCATGTACACGGCGGTTCCGTCTTTGAGCGTGAAACGAAATTGGGCGGCTTGCGGTGGCTCAAAGGTAAGCGGTCCATAGGTGATGTCCTCGGGGCGCTTGGGCAATTGAGAGGGCGCGGTTTGTTGTGCCGCAAAAAGTGGAAGAGCGACTGAGGCCAGCAGCAGTGTTGCGATTGTTGTTTTCATTGTGTTGTTTCCGTTGAAGAAATTGAAAGCGTTCAGTTTGGAATAATTCATTGACCACCACTCTTTGTAGCCGACGCAGCCGCGGGGGATGCCGCGGGCGCGGTCTTTGCCGAGGTCTTTGGCTTGGCATTGGGTTCGGGAAGCGCGGCATCGGTTGGTGCCGCGGGCGCGGCGCCACCACCAGCTTCAAGTTCCGCAATGCGTCCTTGCAATTTCTTTTTCATGTAATCAAACATGGGTTTCATTTGCGGAGGAACTTGCGCACTTTGCGCCTCCATGGCGTCGAGTCCTTGACGAAGTTCCGCGGGATCCGTGGACTGCATCAACTGGGAAGCCATTTGCTTGGCGCGCGCGCGCATGGGGGCAGGCAATGCCGCCAAATCAGGATCGTCGCCTGCAGCCGCCGCGCCAGGCTTGCGCTTATATGTGGCAACGCTGCGGTTGCTTACATCAAAGTAGGTCTTGGCCACGCGTTGAATATCGGCAGCGGTAACAGCCTGCAATTTCTTTGGCATTTCATTCAGTTCTTTCCATCCAACGGTGTTTTCGGCGTATGCCAATTGCACCAAGAGCATGAAATTACTTTGCAGTCGGCGATAGCTGTCGGCCGCAACTCCATTCTTCACCTTTTGCAATTCGCGATCGGAAACAAGCTCGTCCTGCAACTTCTTCAGTTCGCCGTACCACGCCTGCTCTAATTGCTCAGGCGTTGAATCGCCCTTGGTTTCGGCTCCAAACCCAAATGCACCTGCATATTTACGGCCGTCGTAATTAGCGCGCGCGCTCGAGGCAATGCTGCTGCCTTCGATCATGGTCTTGTACAAACGGCCAGTGCGGCCGTTGAGAATCTCGCTCATCATGTCGAGCGCGTAGCCATCCTTGTGGCCAAGCGGAACGGTGTGATAGCGAACATCCACTTCGGGTTGGAAATCACCCTCGGCGTTCATGCGTTGCTCCGCCATTTGCTTGGTCTCCAGTGTGACCACGGGCGGCGGGTTCACTTTGCCTGGTTCAAGGCGGCCAAAATATTGCTCAATCTTGGCTTTCACTTCGGCGGGTTTGAAGTCGCCCACAATGACACCCACCAAATTGTTGGGGCGGTAGTAGGTGTTCCAATACTCCATTGCGCCATCCATGGTGTAACTGTTCAAATCGCTGGTCCAACCGATAATGGGCCACGAGTAGCCGCTGGAAATCCAGAACATGGCTTCAAACTGCTCTTGAAAGCGTCCCGTAGGCGTGCTCTCTGTTCGAAGTCTGCGCTCCTCATGCACCACATCTCTCTCTGAATAAAATTCACGGAACACGCTGTCCATTAAGCGGTCACTTTCCATCCAAGCCCATAATTCAAATTTATTGGATGGCACATTGATGAAATAAAATGTGAGATCGTGGCTCGTAAACGCGTTCATTCCGCTGCCGCCAGCCTTCGTGTAAATCTGATCGAATTCATCCTTCACAATGCTGGCTTGCGCGCTCTGCTCAAGCTCCAGTCTGGAGATTTGCTTTTGAATGTCCTCGCCTTGGGCCTTACCCGCGTCGGTCTTTGGCAGCGCGGCCAAGTCCTTCTTTAACTTGGAAATAGCATCCGCAGATGAGCGACCCTGTTGCTGGTCCATGACTTTCTTCAATTGCGCGCGCAGATCCTTCAGCTCTGGAGTGTCGTTGTTTGGATTCCATGGATCATCAATTTCACCCTTGAAGAAACGCGTGTACTGGGTGGTCCACGCCATCTGATTGATTTGATTGCGCAGCATCTTTTGTTGCGCGCGGTACTCGGCGTCCTTCTGGGGATCGCGCGTGCCGATAGTGGTGGTCCCCTTGAACATCATGTGCTCAAAGAAGTGGCTGATGCCGGTAATGCTTGGGCGCTCATTCACCGATCCAACCTTGGCCAGCCAACCCGCGGCGATGACATTGGGTTGATCCGTTCGCGGCACCAGGAGAAACTTCATTCCGTTTGGAAGTGTGAATTCCTGAACATCCACTTGCTGTGCCGAAGCGGTGGTGGCGGCTACCAGCAGTGACAATAGAACGACAAGTAATCTCATGGAAATCTCCTTCATGAACGTGATTGATAATTGAACAAGATCTGAACGCCTGAATTAGGGACTATTCATGATATACGGACTTACATAGTGCTAATTTTCGATTTCTTGCTAGAGATTCTTGGACATTTCCTAGTGTTGGGGTAATCTTCACATATGCGTAAGGCCCACATGATTGCGATGCTCTTTATCGTTCTTGGCTGGGTTGCCCCTGCGCCCGCCCAAATACGAGTCATGCATTACAACATCGCCGGGTTTCAAGGCGACATCGGGGCCATGGAAGCAGTTCTGGAAGCCATGCATACGGACAACAAAATGGGCTGGGACCAACCCGTTGATATTTTTCTTTTTAACGAGGTCAACAACACCGCTAAGCCAAAAATTATTGCCGCGGTCAACGCGTCGGCACCGGCTGGCGTGACATATGTGCTCGCAACATACACCTCCGCCAGCGGTGAAACTTCCGCCTCGGGCGCGCAAGCCATGTTCTATCGTTCTGACACACTCACTGAAATTACAAGTGGTCATTTGGATATCTTCACCGGCGCAAGTCGCTATGGAGATCGTTGGTACATGCAATTGAAAGGCTATACAAGCGCCATGTCAAAGTTTTATGTGTATGGCGCTCATTTGAAAGCCAGCACAGGTAGTTCCAACGCCGCATTACGCAACACAGGTATGCAGGCACTGCGCGCCAACGCCGACGCGCTTGGCGCAGGCGTTCCTTGCATCTACACCGGCGATTTTAATTTTTACAGCAACTCGGAACCTGGCTATGCAACGCTGATCGCCGCGGGAAATGGTCAAGGCGTTGATCCTTTTGGAAATGCAAATTGGACTGGTTCATCCAATTCATTGAAGCACACACAGGCTCCATTGATTGATGGTTATAACGGAATGGTTGGCGGAGGATTGAACGATCGGTTTGACTTCATCGTGCCAAGTCTTGGCGCCTCAGATGGCAATGGTATTTCCGCCATGATGAGCACCTTGCGTTCTCCTGGAAACGATGGAAATCACTACAACATCGACATTAATTCCGGAAATAATACGTATTACCCCATGGAAATTAGCCGTTCCAATCTTTTGGCGGACAACTTGGCAATAGCCAGCGACCACATTGCGCAACTGATGGAATTTCAAGTGCCGGCAAAAATGTCAGCGATACTGGTCAACGCTCCAACGCGTGTTATCAAAAACGCCGGGGCTTCCATTGAGGTGAAAGTCCAAAATGTTGCGCCGTATTTCACCAGCACAGGCATTGATCCATTGGACTTCACTCTGGCTTGCACAGGCAGCGTCATTGGCACCGCTTCAGGCATTGGTCCTTTGTTCCCAAGTTCGATCAGTAAATTTGTCACGCTCAACACCTCCGTAGTTGGAACGGCCACAGGCAATGTGAATGTCACCAGCCCCAACAAGGGCGTGGAAACTCCATCCATCACACTGCCTGTTTCCACGCAAGTGGTTCGTTCAAGCAATCCAACGCTCGAGCCAACCGGGGATGTTGACATGATCCAGTTGTCCATTGATTCACAACCCGACCTTGGATCTATTTCCGTGGAGGCAGGGGTGCGAAATTATTTGTATGACTCCAGTCAAGCCAAGTTGGACATTGATAGCGTGAGTTTCACAGGCACAATGGCAAGTCGCATGTCTATGACGGCTGGACTGGGTTCTGGCTTGACCTCGGGCACGCGAATTCTGCGGTTTGCGTTCGACACCAATGGGGTCACGCCTGGTTCTTACACGGCGGCTGCCTCTGTGCGAACCAGCGATGAGGACATTATTGGCGCCGCCACTCGCTACATCACCGTGAACTTTGATATTGTTGTTGGCACCGGAGTCTTTGGCGATGTCACGCAGGATGGCTTTGTGGATAGCGGCGATGTCAGCTTGGTTTTGCTTGATTTCGGTGCTTGCGACGGTTGCATCACGGATCTTGATGGCAGTGGGGATGTCGATGGTGGCGACGTCAGTTTAGTTCTTTTAGAACTTTCTTAATTTTCACCCACGGATTGAGTTGATTGTGGTTCTCAATCAATTTTGGATAAAGATTGCCAGCCAGGCCGCTTAACAATTTCCAAACACAATCCACATTATCAATTGACCAAACCTAAATGGTTTCCTTTGTCTTTGAATTCAATATACCTCGATACGGTATTGCTCAAATTCATTGAAAGGAACAGCCATGAAAATAGATACGATCGCTTTTGTTCTTTCCATGTCATTATCGACGCAGGTATGTGCCGGTGGTCTGATCTTGAATGAGTACAACGGAGTTGGCTCCACTAAGTATTTGACCGAGGTTGTAGGCGATCCAGCCAAGGGGGTTGATTCTTTCTTTGGCCGCGTACTCGGTAATGGCGGCAACTGGATGGAGTTCATTGTCACAGTGGATCATTTAGATATCCGCGGATATAAGTTACTTTGGGCGGAGACTTTGAACACCGCCACCAATGGATCTGATCTCTGGTACGGCAGCGGCGGGATTGAGCAAGGCGTGATCACTTTTTCAAACAACATGGTTTGGAGCGACTTGCGGGCGGGAACAATCATCACGGTCTGTGAATACGACGCAAGCACCTCAGGGGGCGCCAAGAACGACGACTTTACATTTGATCCATGCAACGGTGATTGGTGGATCAACGCGCACACTTTCAACAATCCAACATACTTCACGACAAGCACCAACAAAACTCTTGATATTCCAGGGAATTTCAGCACGGGAAATAACTCCTGGCTTATGGAAATTCGAGATGCGTCAAACGCACTCGTTACTCCAGCGGTTGGTGAAGGCGCGGCTTTGTATGGCGGTAGTGGAGTAAGCAGCACTGAGATTTGCAAGTTGGAGGGGCAAATCACCGCCGACGTCACCAACGCGCTGTTCGATGACGGAGATAACTCCACTTTTGGTTCGCCAAATTCCTGGAATAATCCGATCTTTGTGACATGCAAAGTCCATCAAGACTTCGCAACCATGCGCGCGCCAGTGCTTGCCGAGTGCGCAGCATGCACGCCAATATTTTTAAATGAATACAACGCGGTGGCGTCCGATGGTTTTTTAAACGGAGGTACCGCCGTTGTTGACGCGAATGGTGGCGCCTCCGCGGACACCCACTTTGGCCGCGTGCTCGGCAATGGAGGCAATTGGATGGAGTTTGTGATTGTGGTGGATAATCTTGATTTACGCGGCTGGACATTTGCCTGGCGTGAAGTGATTGCAAATGGAGGTTCTGGAAGCGTCACCTTGAGTGACTCCAGCGCGCTTGCAGCAATTCCATCGGGAACCATCTTGACCATCATTGAGAAAAACACTGCGGCTGGTGGATTGAACACAGATCTCACGGTTGACATTGCTGGCGGCGATCGCTGGATGAACATTTATAGCGGCGACACCGCGGTCATCGCCAGCACCACAAGCACTCAAGTTGGCTCGTTCTTTGGCGCATTCACCACCAGCAACGATGAATGGGAAATCACCATCAAAAATGCAAGCGCAGTCACCGTGGCTGGACCATTTGGCGAGGGCGCAATTGGCTATTTCATGGGCAATGTGGGCAATGATGATGTGTGCCGGCTGAGGGAAGACCCATCGGCGCGCATTTCACAAGTAAGCCTCTTTGATGACACCGCGCGCGCCAGCACATTTGGCGGGAGCAATCAATGGACGAGTTGCCCAGATGATGTTTCCGTGATTTCACAAAATTTCTCCGCGCTTGGCGCTGGAGTGTGTGAAATTTCCGTCCCTTGCTTCGGTGATCTTGATGGCTCTCTTGAAGTTGACACCGGTGACGTGGCGTTGATTCTTCTTGACACGGGCCCCTGCTTAGGTTGCCAATCCGACTTGGATGGATCTGGTGAAGTTGACTCAGGGGATGTTTCTCTAATTCTTTTAAGTACTGGTTCTTGCCAATGAAAAAAAATAACGCAGCGCATTTGGAAATTAAAAAAACCGCATTTACATTAGTGGAGTTGTTAGTTGTTATTGCCATTGTGGCCCTCTTGCTTGGTTTGTTGATTCCTGGAATCAATAATGTTCGTTCGCGGGGCAAGGAAATGGTGAGTCAATCCAATATGAAGCAGTGGGGTGTTGGCTATGTCAACTTTGCATCCGAGCGCAAAGGCATGCTTCCTTGGGAGGGGGAGAGGGACGCCAATGCCTTCCCGCGTAATCTTGCTGATAAACAGCGTTATTGGGCCAATGTGGTTCCGCCGTATGTGGATCAATTGTCCTACGCGGATCTGGCACTTCCAAACAAGAATGTGCCAGTGCCGCCCGAAGCAAATTCTATTTTCATAGATCCCTCCGCCCAAATGCCATCCAATTTCAGCAGTGGTCAAAGCGTGTTCACGGGTTGGACCATTCCAAGTTCGAACCTGAAATTTTACTTCAACTATGTGCCAAACTCCAATTTAAACAACACCATAGAAATGGAAATGGACAAGCTTCCGTCAACTGATCCGCGTAGCACAGCCAAAAAAATTGATCCCACGACAATGGCTGTCACGGCGGATTGGATTGACGCGCGGCGTATGCGTATCAGTCGAATGAAGAAGCCATCCAGTACGGTTCTGCTCATGGAAATGCGATCCATTCCTGAAGAGCTCGATGGCGCGGGAATGAAGGATGGCAAGCAGCCGGAATTCTGGCATCCGTACTACTCGGAACTTTTAAATCGCCATCGGGGCGATTGGCAACGCTTTGCAGCGCGTCATCGCAACGGAGGACACTTTGTCTATGGAGATGGACATGTGGATTGGTATGAAAATATTCTTGCCTGCACGCCCAAAGGTGGCTCCGAGCCGTCCAAAGCAAAAAATGTGGACTTTAATCGGGATGATTTAGCGTGGGACCCACTTGGCCCATCTTTCAAAGATTGATCAAGCGCCCGCGCGGGTCATGTCAACCCGCGCGGGCGCCAATCATTTTGCGGTGAAATTGCAAGCAATTCACTCCGCGAGATAGAAAGGCCGAGGTGGGATTTGAACCCACGAATCACGGATTTGCAATCCGTTCCCTTAGGCCACTTGGGTACTCGGCCAAGTACCGTATCCTTGCATCGAACGCCGTTGGCGTCAACGCAATGAGCACTCAAATTCCGAAATCTTTTGCAATGATCTGGTTCGCGGCACTTTGTACGCAATGTGCGCTTGCAAATCCACAAGCCGTAACGCCCACCAATGTGGCTCCCGCAAGCGCGCCACTGCCTGGGGTGCAACGCGAGACCAACGCAAGCGTGCTCAAATTATCGCAGCGACCGCCGCTTCTTCCAGAGGGCGCGTTTCTAACGCAAGTAGCGGGCACGCTGCTTGCAAGCGAGGGCGATCGGGGCTGGGTGTTTTCATTGCACGGTTCATTTGATTCTGAACCCGATCGTGTCGTGCATTTGCTGCCATCGATCACTTTGGCGGACATGATTCGAAACAGCGCGCAAATGAAATCGGGAGCCGTGGCTAAGTTTATGCTCACGGGCCAGGTGACTTTGTATGGCGGAGAAAATTATGTCATGCCACTTTTTGCCACGGTCATTTCGGAATTTCCGCCTCGACAATCTCAACCAATATTGACGCCACCAGGCGCCTGGTATGGATCCAATCAAGCGCTTGCCATTCTGCAAAGCCAGAAAACCGCTCCAAAAGTTGCACCCCAGCAGGCGCCATTTGTCTTGATGCGTCGTTCGTTCATCTCGCTGGCTTCTCCACTTTCTTCGGAGTCGATTGCCGCGGAAAAGTCGCAGAAGCAAAGTTGGGCTGGGGGTATTTCCGCCGACGATATTGAGCAGGAACTTGTCGCGCGAGTTGGAGATATTCAAAGATCGTTAGATGCGCCGCGTTTGCCGGCGTTGGACCCCAATTCCACCAACCAGTTGAAGTGGTTGCAACCAGGCAGACGCATACATGATCGACTTGGAACGGTCATGCGCGATCCTGTGAACGGAGTATGGCGATTTGTGTTTGAATCCAGTCGTGGTCGCGTGGGTGAACGCGAGGCGGAGTTGTTGCCCTGCACTTTGACGGAGTCACTGGTCACACAAGCGCAATCGGGTGGCGGTCTTGCTTCTGGCATTCTTTCAGGGGAAATCACGCTATTTGAGGGACGCTCCTACATCTTGCCAACCTCGTTTGGAACCTTGCGCACGGGCAAATTATTGTCGCGCTAATCAGGACCGCGTTTCCTTGCCGTGTGCACATTGAAATAGTGATATTGTCAGGCGAGCATGCAATACCCAACAGCGATCATTGGAACCGACCTTGGCGACATTGAAGTGGAACTTTGGAACGATGTCGCGCCAGGTCACGCGGAGAATTTTCTGAAGTTAGCCAAAAAAGGTTTTTACGACGGACTTATTTTTCATCGTGTTCTTGCCGGATTTGTGATTCAGGGCGGTTGCCCCAAAGGCGATGGAACTGGTGGACCAGGTTGGCAAGTGAAGGCGGAGTTCAATAAGAAAGAACATATGCCTGGCACGCTCAGCATGGCTCGCAGCGCGCATCCGGACAGCGCAGGCAGCCAATTTTTTATCTGCCTCACGCGCCAGCAGTGCCAACATTTGGACAATCAATACACCGCGTTTGGACAAGTCACCAAAGGCATGGATGTTGTGGAACAAATTGCGGCCGCGCAAGTGGATCCCCGTTCTGGTCGCCCGCTCAAGCCAACCCACATGAGCCAGATCACCGTGACGTCGGCAAAGTAGTGGTGTCAATGGAACGGGGCTTTTCCAATTGAATGCGCTGATTTCTTCGGTTTTCGCCTGGAAATCGTGCGGGCGCTGCCACAAGAATCACTTCATGTATTTTGGGCGCGTCGCTTGGACGGCCAGTGGCCGCGTCGGCGATCTTCGATTGTGTAATTGTATCCAAGGCGTCGCGCCCTGAAACAACATAGGCGAATGTGCAGTACTGATCATCCAAACGCGCCGTACCCGCGCGCGAAAGCGCAATGTAAAACTGGCTGCCCGCGGAGTTCGGATCGTCGCCGCGAGCCATGCCAACCACGCCAATATCGTGGGGTAAATCGCTGGGTTCGAGCGTCAGATTCCACCCAGGACCACCATCGCCGGTTCCTGTTGGATCGCCACCTTGAACGACAAAGGGCTGTCCTTCGCGGGTCATAGGGACAATGCGGTGAAAAATAGTGTTGTTGTAAAAGCCCTGCTCCGCAAGCGTGATGAAATTGCGCACCGTGGCGGGCGCGGCGTCAGGAGCGAACGCCATACGAATTGGACCCGCGTCGGTTTGCACAATGGCGTCCACATCTAATTCGGTTCGAAATCCGCTTACAACGATGGGTTCTGAAGCGATCCACTGCGATGATGCCGCGACCACTTCTTGGTTGGCTGGATCCAGCAGGCGATCGCCCCACCCCACAATGCGCGTATAGGGATCATTGGTTCCGACCCGTTGCGCGCGCATGGTTCGTACTGATGGTGGACTGCGAAGCGGTTCAAGCACAATGGGCGAGCCGATCGGTTTTGCATCCTCAAATAGTTGCACCCATACGGCCTTGGAAATATTTTCAATATCGGGAAAGAACGGTCGCACATCAATAATGCCCGGCGTCACGCCAGCCGCACTAAGCGATTTTCCTTTGGTGTCCAATATTTGAAGGGTGAGTTGACCATGTGTTGTTGGAGCCACCACACGAATTTCAATCGGTTCTTGCGCGCGATGAAATCGACGCGCGCATTCAAGCGCGGCCGATGGAGCTAATGTGCCACGATCCAATGTGGTTTTTTTTTGCGCCACCGTGCTGGAAATTGATTGTGCGACAACGGGCTGCGCGGGCAACGCGGGTGCGGGCACACGAGTGGATTGATCAAGATTGTCAGGCGGGGAAGTTTTCGCTGGCTCGTTCGAGTTTGTGTATTGGGAGGAAGAATTTGTATTGGCGCTGGACGGCTTGTTGCTTTGACAGGCATTTCCACACAGGAGCGGCACAAGCAGGCACCACGGCGCGAACCAGGTCAGGGGAAATGCTCGCATAGCGCGGCCGATGTGAGCCAATATGCAAGCGAATTCAAGGCGGTATTCATTCATTGTCAATCCACTTTATAGTGTTCCGATGCCGAGTGCCATTGCCCACACCCGCCTGATTGTTGGACTTGAAATTCATGTGGAGTTGTGCACACGCAGCAAAATGTTCACGCGCGCGCCCAATCCAGCCCATGTGGACTTTGATGGCTCCGAGCCAAACTCGCTGGTGGACCCATTGGTGGCGGCTCTGCCTGGAACCTTGCCCGTCATGAACCGCGCCGCGGTGGAAATGTCCGCGCGCGTTGGTATGGCGCTGGGTTGTGAAATTGCCAAGCATTGTCGATGGGACAGAAAAAATTATTTTTATCCCGATCTTCCAAAGGGATATCAAATTAGCCAGTACGACCAGCCATTGTGCGGACAAGGAAAATTTGAATTGCCCATGGACGACGGCTCCACCAAGACCATTGGAATTATTCGTGCGCACTTAGAGGAGGACACCGGCAAACTTGGGCATGAACTTCCAGGCGGACGCCATTACGACGGCAGTTTGGTGGATTTGAATCGCGCTGGCACGCCACTGCTGGAAATTGTCACGGCCCCGGATTTTTCCAGCGCCGCAGAGGTGGTTGCATTCGCGCAAAATTTACGGGTTTTGTGCCGCTTTCTGGGAGTGACTGAGGGCGTGATGCAGAAGGGGCACATGCGCTTTGAGCCCAATATCAATGTGGAGATCACGCTGGTGGATGGCACAACCGTGCGCACGCCAATCGTGGAAGTGAAGAACTTGAATTCGTTCAAGGCCGTCAAGGGCGCTATTGAATATGAGTTTGTGCGCCAAGTGGAGGCATGGCAACACGATGGGCGCGTGATGGGCCGCGGCATGAAGGCCACGCGCGGCTGGCTTGATGAAAAATTAGAGACCGTCTTGCAGCGTGAAAAAGAGGACGCGCATGACTACCGATATTTTCCAGACCCCGATCTTGTTCCCGTGCAAATGGACGAGGCTTGGTTGCAAGAAATCCGCGCGTCGCTGACGGAGCAACCGCTGAGCCGCCAGCGTCGCTATCAACATGAGTGGGGCTTGCAGCCTGTTGATGCGGAAAATTTGGTGGCGGAGCGCGAGGATTGTTTTTATTTCGAGGCGTGCGTGGCCGCTGCGGGCGCAACGCCAGCAGCCGGATTTGCTGTTGGAAAATTATTGCTCAACGCGGGCTCAAAGCGCGCCAACGAGAAAAAATGTCTTATTCACCAATTGGGAGCAACGCCGCAGCAAGTGGCGCAATTAGTGAAACTGCGCGAAGCCAATGATGTTGGCCCGCAAGCCGCCGATCAATTATTTGGATTCATGTGTGATTCGGATGAGACGGTTCTTGCCTTGGCGCAAACGCACGGACTGCTGCAAGTGCGCGATGACTCCGCGCTTGACGCCTGGGTGGAGGAGGCCATTCTTGCCCAACCGCAAGCCGCCGCGGATGTGGCCGCGGGCAAGGACGCCGCGACCGGCCGCTTGGTGGGGCACGTTATGAAACTTTCAAAAGGCAAGGCAGACGCCAAGAGCATCAACGAGCGCTTGATCAAGCGACTGAGAAAATAAATATGAACGTTCAAGCAAGCACATATCATTCCAAACTCAACCGCAAGAAATTGTGTGGCAATCACGCCGCGCGTTATCAACGGAGCACAATATGAACAAGCCAAATCTAGAACCCGGCGAAGTGGTTGTGACGCGCGAGGCCATTGGGCGACGCATGCCCATGTTGGCTGCCGAAATCACAGCATCGCTTGATGGCAATGTGGACGGCCTTGTGATCATGCCGGTGCTCACGGGCGCGTTGGTATTTGCAGCCGATCTTATTCGCTGCTTTCCCCAGCGACTGCGCATTGATTTAATCGCCGCGCGTAGTTACGGCGCGGGCACGCATAGTCAGGGACCAAAACTCGAGGGCGGTGTTCCAGTAGGCGTGAAGGATCGCCATGTGTTAATTGTTGACGACATTCTTGACAGTGGCCGCACCATTCAATTTCTGCGCCAATGCGTGCTCGACAGCGGCGCGCGGAGCGTGCGAGCATGTGTGTTGTTGCGCAAGCAATTGCCCCAAGCCCTGGCCACACCGTGTGAATTCGTGGGCTTTGAAGTGCCGGATTTATTCGTGGCGGGTTACGGCCTTGATTACGATGGTTGGTTTCGAAATCTTCCCGATGTGGTTGCGCTGCGGCCAGGCGGACAAGCTCACAATATTGTGCGCTGATCTTTGACCCATCTCACGGCCACATAATCGGTCGATGCACTGCGCTTGGCGGCGCCGATGTGGTTCACCATGTGGCCTTGCAAAATTATTTCGTCTGGAGTTGAGCCCACGGTTCGCCCGCCCGCGGCGAAGGCAAGCGCTCACCCATGGCACGCATCAATTCAGAATCTTCTTTGGATAATGTTGTGGGGGGCTCAATGCGCACCATGGCGTAGAAATCACCCACGCCTTGCGCGCCCTGAATTCCCTTGCCTTTTAAGCGAAGTTTGCGACCACTCGGTGTGCCGGCTTCTATGCGAATTTCCGCGCTGCCGTTCAATAGGGGAACAGAAACTTTTGCGCCCAGGCTCGCCTCCACAATTGAAATTGGAACATCAATAAGAATGTCGAGGTCGTCGCGACGAAACCACGGATGCGGCGCGACCTTCACCGCTAACACCAGGTCGCCATTGGGGCCGCCGTTTGAACCTGCGCCACCCTTGCCGCGCACGCGCAATTGTCCATCGGATGAAATTCCCGGTGGTATGCGCACATCAACCACAATGGCGCCGTTTGGTCCTTGCAAATCAATGTGATGCATTCCGCCAAGCGCCGCGGTCATGAACCCAATTTGAATTGTTGAGGTTAAATCCTCGCCCGGTTGCGGCCCACGCGCGCGCTTGCCTCGGCCGCGACCGCCACCGCCCATGAAGTTTCCAAAAATAGATTCAAGAGTGTCGGCATCCACGCCGCCGTAACCGCCAGCTTGACCGCCGCCCATATTGGGCTGCGATTCATTGACGTGTCCAAAGCGATCATATTTGGCGCGTTTTGCCGTGTCTGAAAGCACGTCGTAGGCATCCTGTATTTCTTTAAACATGGCCGAGGCGTTGGCCGCCTTATTCAAGTCTGGATGATATTTCCGCGCTAATTTGCGGTGCGCGCTTCGAATTTGATCCGCCGTTGCGTCGCGCGCAACCCCAAGAATTTCGTAGTAGTCACGCGCCATGCGTCATTCCGCGGTTTCAGCTTTGCGAAACAATGTGTAAAGCTCTTGCGAACTTTTGGACGCATATAGACTTTCGCGAAACTCTGGATTGGTCATTAAACGACTCACCCTACCAAGGGCTTGAATGTGTTCAGACACGGCTTCGGGCGGACTCGTCAGCAGCACAATCAATCGCACTGGCTTCTTGTCTATGGAATCGTATTCCATAGGATGAGCGGGCTTGCCAATAGCCATGGCAACTCGTTTGACCGACGAACTTTTTCCGTGTGGCAACGCCAGGCCTTCACCAATCCCGGTGGAGCGCTGTGCCTCGCGCTGCCAAACAATTTGTTTCACAACATCCGCGTCGCAAATCGCCCCAGATACCGCCAAAGCATCCACCAATTCGCCGATCACTCCACGCTTGTCGTGGGCAAGCAAAGGAACTTTGACACAATCAATATTTAAGACTTCAAGGACATTCATTGTAAATTCTGGCGATTCGGTGCAGTATACCAAATGCAAGCCAAATTCGGTTAACAATTATCCGTGATTTGCAAAGATTGCCGCAAAAGCCCCGTCTTGCCACATTGTGGGGGTTTCTCCAGGCAGTCCTTGAGGAATATTGCGCTCGCTGCGGCGCATTGGCGTCTTGATTCGCTGCGAAATCCAAGCGGCCATGCGCTCATTCTCCTCTTGCTCCAAACTGCATGTGGCGTAAAGCAAGGTGCCATGTTCAGCCAGCAACGGTCGGTGATCGTCCACAATTTTTCGCTGCAGCACAACCAGGCGATCCATCATCTTCAAGTCAAATCGATATTTGGCTTCTGGTCTGCGCGCGAACACGCCGCTATTGGAGCAAGGCACGTCAAGCACAAGCACGTCGGCTTTGCCAAACCACTGTCCAATGTCTTGCGGCGTGACCACTTGAATATTGTTCAAACCGGACACGCCAGCGCGGCGCGCGGCCTGGGTAAGCGAAGCGCGGCGGTTCGCATCGGGTTCGCTGGCGATAATGAGCGCGCCAGGAAATTTCGCTGCCAGTTGCAAGGTCTTGGTGCCGCGACCGGCGCAGGCGTCGATGATTATTTTAGGCGCTGACATTTCCAAAAGTGAAACCGCCAAAGCGCTGCCAACATCCTGCACGCGTGCCAGCGGATATTTTTCCAGCGCCGCAAGCAGCGCCGTGTGCGAGCCATTCCAAATGCGCGCTCCTGGCGCGCCGTGCGCCGCGGTCTCCGGCTCCTCGGCTGGAAGTCCGTACAGGACCAGCGGCGGATCTGTGAGTCCGTGAAAACAAATTCGGCGCGCGTCTTTCACGCTCATACGATTGGTCCAGCGCAACACCACATCCAGCGGGTGGCTTGATTGCTGCGACAAACGCTCGGGAGCGGAGCTGGCAAAGACATCCTCCGACAAACTCCACGCGCCGCCATCTTCAAGAGGCAGGTGATAGCGCAAGGGCGTTGGAAATTGAGCGAAGGCCTGCGCGGATAATTTCTGCACGCGCAGCGCGGCAATTTTGCGCAAAATGGCGTTCACCATTCCACCAGCGCCTACGCGCACCGCGCTCTTCGCCCACTCCACAGTTTCATCCAACACCGCATGATCAGGCACGCGGTCCATTAAAAGCAACTGTGCCGCGCCACCCAGCAACGCCGCTTGCATTCCTGGTTGAATGGTGTGCCACGGTCGATCAAGCAGCGGCGCGATTACGGCTTGCAGTGTGAGCCAGCGGCGAACAACTTGTAATTCAATGGTGCGACCAAGCGCGCGATCACGCGGCTCAATGGCGCTGTCTTGCGGAGCGTCAATCTTAAAATCAAATCGTGGCCACTCACGCGCGCACAACGCAATGCGCTCGTAGGCAGCCACACGTCCAGGATTCACGAGCGGACCGCTTTCATTTGCAATTCTCTAAGCACCCGCAAACGCATCCGCCAACGCATCAATGCTTGGACCGCAATCGTTGCGCGGCTTTGGCAAGGGCGGGGGCTTCCTCGGTTTTTTCCCAGGTGAATGTGCCTTTGCCACCTTCGCCAGGCTTGCGGCCAAAGTGGCCGTGCGCCGCCGTTGGCGTGTAGATGGGCTTGAGCAAATCCAAATGCTTGATGATGCCAGCGGGAGTCAGGTCAAAGAAATCCTGAACCAACTTGGAAATCTGCGAGTCGGCAATGGTGCCGGTGCCTTGCGTGTCAATATGCACGCTCACAGGTTCGGCCACTCCAATCGCGTATGAAAGTTGAACCTCGCACACATTGGCGAGCTTGGCGGCCACAACATTTTTGGCCATGTGACGCGCCATGTACGCCGCGCTGCGATCCACCTTGCTTGGATCCTTGCCGCTGAAAGCGCCGCCGCCGTGGCGACCGCGACCTCCGTATGTGTCAACGATAATTTTGCGGCCGGTCAATCCACAATCGCCGTGCGGACCGCCAATTTCAAAGCGGCCAGTTGGATTCACAAACACGCGGATATTTTTGTTCCACCAACGGCCAAGCGATGGCCGAATGATGTGCTGAATCACTTCTTGTTTCAGTCGATCCTGCTTCTCGTTCCACATGGGCGCGTGTTGCGTGGACAGAACAACTGTGTCAATGCGTATTGGATTGAGTCCGTCGTATTCCACAGTCACTTGGCTCTTGGCATCTGGGCGCAAGCCTGCAATCGCGCTCTGCTCGCGAATGATTGCTTGGCGACGCACCAAGTCGTGCGCCATTTGAATTGGTAACGGCATAAGCTCCGGAGTTTCGCCGCACGCGAATCCAAACATCATTCCTTGATCACCAGCGCCTTGCGCTTTTTTCTTTTTGCTCTTGGCGTTCTTCGTGTTTACGCCGCGGGCAATGTCGGGGCTTTGTTTTCCAAGCGCAACGCTGACGCCGCAACTGCGGCCATCAAATCCCTTGTCGGCATCGTCATAGCCAGCCTTGAGCACCGTGTTGCGCACAACGCTTGGAATATCAACCCAACCCGTGGTGGTCACTTCGCCTGCGACCACGCACAAGCCGGTTGTCACAAGCGTTTCGCACGCCACGCGGCTCTTGGCGTCTTGCGCCAACATGGCGTCCAAAATGGCGTCTGAAATTTGGTCGGCCAGTTTGTCGGGGTGGCCCATGGAGACTGATTCACTTGTGAAAAGATGCCTGGAGGACATACGAGTTTCCTTTTGTGAGATGTTTGAGATATTCCACATTCCTTGTGAATGAAGGCAAGTATGTTAGCGATACCTTTGGTTCCTGTGGCGTCCTACACTATCGGTCGGAGAACCCTGTGAATATTCCAATGCAACTCTCGCGAATTTTTATTCGTGAAATGACGGACATGCAAATCATCGAACTTTCCGAAGTGGGTGGTACGCGCGCGTTCCCCATTGTGATTGGTCTGCCAGAGGCGTTCGCCATTGAGCGACGCTTGAAGGGCGTGGAAATTCCCCGTCCGCAGACGCACGATTTGCTGGCGAGCACCATTGAAGCCCTTGGCGGAGAGTTGCTGCGCATAGAAATCACCCACTTTTCACAAGGAACATATTTTGCGCGCCTCGTTATTTCCAAAAATGGCCAAGAGATTGAAATTGACTCACGTCCCTCCGACGCCATTGCGCTTGGCATTGCCAAGAGTGTTCCAATTTTAGTGGCCGAAGAAGTGTTGGAAGCCGCCAGTGTCCAAGCCGCGGCCGGTATGAATCCAGTGCCGGAAATGAGCCCCGACATGGAGGATGAAGACGACGATCAAGATGATGACCAAGATGAGAGTTTGTGAGTGTCCACGCATTCACCTCGCACCAATTCCTGGGTTGTGTTTGATCTTGGTGGAGTTCTAATTCGTATTCACCACTCCTGGAAAGCCGCCGTCGCGGCGAACGTGACTGTCGCCGCCGCGCAGGACACAACCCCACATCCCGCCCTTGATATCCAGCATCACCACGCGCGGGAATTTGGCAAGCTTGTTTCAGATCAGCAGTGCGGCCTTCTTTCGCACGATGATTTTTGTAAGCGGATGAGCGAGTTGACCACGGGCCTTGTCAGCCCGGCGAATGTTTCGCGCATTCACGCGTCGATCATTGTTGGGGTGTACGAAGGCGTGGAGCAATTGTTGCACGATTTACATATGCAAGGCGTATCCACGGCGTGTCTTTCCAATACCAATCAGCACCATTGGGAAATCATGAGTCACATTCCCGCGTTCGCCGCAATTCAACATCGCCACGCTTCGCATGTGTTTCAGTTGGAGAAGCCAAATCCAGCCATTTTTCAGGCATTTGAGCGCGCCACGCAAGCGCGTCCCATGGACATTCTTTACTTTGACGATCTTGCCCCCAATATTCATGTAGCAATCCAAGTTGGTTGGCGCGCCATTCTCATTGACCCTCAAAGTGAAACCGTGCCACAGATTCGGCGCGCGTTGGTGACGCATGGGGTGTTGCCATGAACCAATCAACTTCTCGCGCGCCGCATGAACGCATTCCAACGCCGTTATGCCAGAATTCGCTGCTTCAAGCCAAGCCTCTGGCGGGTAAAATAAAATTACGCCCCGAGGACTTTCTGGTGGAGGAACTTCCACTTTTTAACTTGACCGGCGAAGGCGAGCATTTGCATTTGGGCATTCAGAAAATTGGTATTCGCCACGACGAACTCCTGGAGATTGTGGCGCGTCACTGCGGCGTTTCTGTGCGCGCTATTGGCTACGCCGGTATGAAAGACAAGCATTCGGTGGCGCAACAATCACTATCCATTCACTTGCCAGGGAAACCCGATCCGAGGCCGCTTGAGCATCCGAATGTGCACATTCTTTGGGCCAAACGCCATCAAGCCAAGTTGCGCCTTGGACAACTGCTTGGCAATCGTTTCGCCATCCGCGTGCGCGATATTGAACCCGCGCGTATTCCCATCATCCACCGCGACCTGTATCGCTTGTCACGTAGTGGTGTTCCCAACGCGTTTGGTGCTCAGAGATTTGGCTACCGATTGAATGGGCACATTCTTGGTCGACTGCTTGTGTTGCAGGATTGGCAAGGTTTTCTTGATGAGCTGTTGGGCCTCACGGGTACGCCATTTCCAGAGTGGCAACAAGATCGACGCGCAGCGTTTCATAAAAATGAATTTCGCGCGGCCATTGCTCACTGGGCTCAATCCGACTTCGCCGAGCGCTCCGCCTTGAAGGCGCTTTCCCAAGGCGCAACCGCCAAGGAAACCGTGAAAGCCATCAAGCCACCAATGCGCGATTTTTGGATTTGTGCTTTGCAGTCAGCCATATTCAACGCCGCGCTAGATCAACGCTTACAAGCCAACACCTTTGATCAATTCATCGCGGGTGACCTGGCGTTTCTACATCAAGGCGGTGCTATATTTCGTGTCACGCCATCCATGCTTGCCAGGCTGCAAGAAGCCGCCGCATTGCAAACCCGCCTTGGGGCCGGTGAAATTTCGCCAAGCGCTCCACTTGCGGGTCCTGGGGTCATGTGGGGCGAAGATGCCGCGTTGCCAATTGAACTAAACGCCATTGCGCAATTCTCACTCACGCAGCAACACTTTCTCAATCCACAATTTCAGCCTCCCGGCTCACGCCGTCCGCTGCGTATAGCACTTACACATCCGCAAGCCGAGGCTGGTGTGGACGAACATGGAAACTTTGTTCGCGTTGCATTTGATCTTCCAAAAGGCGCCTACGCCACCAGCGTTTTACAGGAATTATTTGGTGGCGCAATTCTTCAAGACAACATTTAACAACCGTGCCCCTTTGCAAAATAGGAATGGCAAAGCGGCACTAGGATTTTAGTGGTCCACAAATCGCATTCATTTGGCGTGTTCACCGCGCGTGTGCGTATTTCTGCGCCGCGCAGCGAATCCCGCGGCAAGGACAAGAAGTGTGCTTGGGCCAGGAACGGGAGGGACCGGAGGACCAAAGGGCGTATTTGGAGCACCACCACCACCATCATCATAGGCTTCTGTGGCTCCAATTGATACTTCGCGTACGTCATTCACACTCAGTAAATTTTCGCCGCCATTTTGTTCAATCTTAAAAAGTGGCCCAATGCGCGATGTCAAAATAAGCTCGGTATTCCCAATAAAATTTGGTTCTTCTCCAAATACACCTGCGACCGCACTACCAAGATTCGCGACACTTGGAGAATTCGCCTGTGCATAAACAACAATGGAGGGTGATTCCACACTCTCAATGCTGCCTAATTCAATCAATGAAGCATCACTCGCGTACACATTTGATTCTTGAGTACCAACCGATACTAATTTGATGCCGGTATTCGAACCCGCGGGGCTTTCAAGTTGATAGCCAACCACTGTGTGTCCTTTTTCAACCTTCAAGTCGCCCGAAAGATCAAGCCCAACAACACACATCTTGAGCGGGTTGGACATCCCTTGTGGCATGATTGAAATTCCAGTGATTCCCGCAGCCAGGTCGCTTGGATTCAGTTCCAGCGTAGGACCAAATACAAGCGATTCCAAAATATCGGAATTACCCGCAAGAATTGGAGTGATTTTGATGGTTCCATTTGGAATAGCGCCCATCAGAATGAGCTCGGGTGTTTTGTCATGGGTCGAATCGTTGTTGTCGCGCTCCGGGAGAGACATGAACATTTGAGTGCGAGTAGCGCGCATACCAGTTGGCGCGATCATTCGACCAAAGTCAGATGATTGTGAGACATCAAGGGCGGTCATGCCTGGAACTTGATTGATATCGTGGCTCAATGCAAATTGAAACGCACCATTCTTTGTGCCAATGTCGGCGTCGGTAACCGCGTCAAACTTTTGCGCGTCATCGTTGGATTGAGCGAATAGCTTCACGGCAATTGGCGCGTGCATGTCGGCGTCCTTGAGTTCAAATGTCTTTTCTCCAAGCGTGACTGACTTTATGCCCACATTGCAGTGAAAGAAGCCAGACACCGCGGTTGATTTGGTTCCATTCTCAAGAAGTAACAAATTTTTCGGAGTCATGCCATCGGCCAATGCAATGCCAGCGGTGCATCCAATAGTTGCCGCAGATTGAAGGAAGGGACGAAGCGCAACCATGGCGCACAGACCTTTTTCCTGCCTCGAACTGTTAAAAATAAACATCTTTTTCCTTGCCTCTCTCAAATTTTTCAGCACAAATCAAGTCAGTGAATGCATTGTTGATCCACCTCATTTCAGTCTTGCGATGAAATGGACAGAACTACTACTGAATTCAACCTATGATTCATCCGCAGGAATCAAAAGCCAGTTCCTGTGATTTGCCCTGATTTTCACTAATTATTAAGGCTTGGGCAGCCTATAACTTAGGACGGTGCCTTTTGAAGACGCCGACGGGCGAAGAAATTTTTCAGAAGTCCAGCCGCTTCAGTTGCGTAAATACCTCCAGCACAAGGAAGTCGGTGATTCAGGCGGGTGTCTTGGGGAATGTGATACAGCGAACCAACTGCGCCAGCTTTGGGGTCGCTTGCCCCAAACAGCAAAGCTTCTATTCGTGCATTTACAATGGCGCCGGCGCACATGGGGCAGGGTTCCAGCGTGACCGCAAGCCGACAATCATTCAAACGCCAGCGGCCAAGTTTGGCGCCCGCAAGTCGCAGCGCCACAAGTTCGGCGTGGCCCGCGGGATCGTTGGAGGCCTCGCGGTCATTCGCTGCTTCAGAAATAATTTCTTGACCGCGGTACACGATGGCGGCCACAGGAATTTCAGCGCGCAATCCAGCCGCCCGCGCCAAGTGCAGAGCGCGGCGCATCATCTTTAAATCCACCTGCGTCAGCCATTCATGATGTCGTTGATGCAGGGCAAGCGTTGCCGCAACTCTGCGACGATTGCGCGGCCACTTGGGCAATCGCATCAACGCTCTCCACGCAGGAGTCGAGTGAAACGTTTGGAAACTTCACCGCCGGCAACGGCTTGCGGCGGGGCAATTCGCAGCAAAATAATTCCCAATTCATACAGCAGGTATAGCGGCACAAACATGATCAAGAGTGAGAAGGGATCGCCGGTTGGAGTGATGATGGCCGACAACATAATCGCCAAAAAAATGGCATAGCGGCGGAATTTGCCCAGCGCTTGTGCGTTGACTATGCCGACCCAGCCCAACAGAAGAACCACCAATGGCGCTTGAAACGCCACGCAAGTTCCCAAAATGAAAGTCAGCGTGAAATCAAGATAATCAGCCAGTCGAAATTGCTGCGCTAGGCGCGTGGCGTGCATCAGGGGCACAGTGAACAGTTCAATGCCCGACGAATTGTGCGGCGCTGCGATGACCAGTTTGTGATCGGGTGTGAGCCACATTTGTCCCACCACCACCTGGTCGGGAGTTTGCGCCAGCATTGGAATAGTGAACGCGGATGTCACGGGAGCGCCGCTGCCTGAGGTTGCGCTTGCGGAATTGGAAGCGTTGATGATGTCGGGCTCCACGCTGCCAAAGCTCACAAGCACGTCAAGCATGATTGGCATGACAATAAAATAAAGCAGCGAGAAGCCGGCCAACGTGAGTAGGGAGCTGAGCGGAATTAAAAACCGCACAAAACGCTTTTCGTGCGCATATAAACCCGGCTCGATGAATTTCCATATTTGCCAAAAAATCCACGGACTGCTGCCCACGATCGCGGTGATCAGGCTGAGATACATGTCGGTTGAAAGCGCCTCAATAGGGCTCAGCACTTGAAGTTGCGCTGGCAAATCATGCGCCTTCAACGCGGCGATGGCGGGCGCGCAAAGAAAATCACGGATGACTTCCGCGTAGGAAAATGCCAGTATCGCCAGCGGAATTGGCAGGGCGATGGACCACAACAATCGCCGGCGCAATTCCTCCAAATGATCCCCAAAGTTCATGGAGCCGTGCGTTGGATTGGGATCATGTTCAACAGTCATAACACCATTCTAGCCGCCGATTGGCGCATTTTTTTGCAAAGGCAAACTAAAAAACCGAACAGCGTTGTCGTCCAGAACATTTAAAAATGTCGCCTCATCCACGCCGCGAAGTTTGGCCAAATGACGCGCCACAACTATGGAGTGCGCAGGGCGATTGGGCTTGGCGGTACGCATGGGTTCGGGTGAAAGAAAGGGCGCGTCGGTTTCCGCCATGATGCGATCAGCGGGAACAAGCTTGGCGGCTTCGGCAACTTCCGGCGCGTTGCGATAGGTCACCACGCCCGTGAATGAAATACACGCACCAAAGTCCAATACTTTTCGCGCCTCGTCGGTATTGCCAGTGAAGCAATGAAAAACAAAGCGATCACTTGGCAAACCACTGGCGCGCAAAATTGGAATTAAATCATCGAAAGCTTTGCGGCAATGAATCACGATTGGTTTGGAAAGACCTTCGTCGGACCAGCGCACAATGCGATCAAGTTGCGCATCAAGCATGGAGCGCTGCAGCGACGCGATGGGTTTTTCATAATGATTGTCAAGACCAAGTTCACCCCACGCCACACAACGCGGGTGCCCGGCGCACGCGCGCAACACGCCCCAATCAACCGGGTCATCCGTTGAAAGCGGATGAATGCCGGCCGTAAACCATAAGCGCGGGTCACTTTCGGCCAACACGCGCGCCGCATTGGAGTCTTCGCTATTGGTTCCTATAGAAATGCACGCGCGCACCCCGGCGGCTTCGGCGGCATCTAATTCCTCCTTCAGGCGATTTCGAAATGGCGCATAGGTGAGATGGCAGTGGGTGTCGATCATGTGCGAGTGGCTTGACCGTACCACCTTGAACCACTTGTGGCATTCAAAAACAAATCCAGTGCTATTAAAGTCTTATAACTATAAAAAAGGCGCATTTGAAGTTGGCAGGGTGTATTGTTTGGAAGTCTTTGTAAATAAACGACTAAGATATGTTTTCACCAGAATAATGGGAAACACGACAGACATACCTTAAAATGTGTCGAATGTAACAATTTTGAAGCCAGGCAAATTTTCCAGTTAGGCGCAGTGGCATTAAGGGCAATTTCTGCAAGGTCCGAATTGCCCTTAGGGGAACAAGCCCTAATTTGAGTCGCGTAAACACATTCAATGAATCTTTGAAATCTGAAACGCGTTGCCTGTGAACAATGATTCAAACCCAAGCAAGCGCGTAAATTATTTTTCCGTTGTTGACGCACGCAGGTCAATCCCCTTAGGATTGTTTATCTACACATTGTGAAACTTTTCACAATGTTTTACTTGCCTCTAACAGGAACACTTCTTACCCGTGAGTCGCTTCCTCTTTCCACGTTGGTCTAACGCATTTCTTCCCCTTGTGATTATTTTGGGGGCGATCGCTCCGCTGTATGTGGGATTATTTGTCGCCTATGGGTTCAGTCCAAAAACATTGGAAGCTGGCTATATGCCAACGCAACCTGTTCCATATAGCCACGCTTTGCATGCGGGCGCTTTGGGAATGGATTGTCGCTACTGCCACACCTCGGTTGAGAAGGCATCATTTGCCGCGGTGCCACCAACGCAGACTTGCATGAATTGCCACACGCAAATACACCGCGAAAGTCCCAAGCTTGCCAAAGTGCGATCGAGTTATGAAACTGGAATGCCCATTGAGTGGGTCAAGGTTCACAAACTTGCTGATTACTCCTATTTCAACCACGCCGCGCATGTTGTGCGTGGAGTTGGTTGCGTTGAATGCCACGGCCGCATTGATCAAATGGAGGTTGTGTACCGCGTGGCTCCGCTCTCAATGGGTTGGTGCTTGGAGTGCCACCGCAATCCAGTCGATCGCATTCGTCCGCCATCCAAGGTCACGCAAATGGCGTGGGATCAAAATAAAGAAATGACTCAGGAGCAACGCCTCGAGTTGCAAAAGCTCAACAACATTCACCCCAACGCGAATTGTTCAACATGCCATCGATGAGTTCATCAACAGATATTCCGCTGCCAGTCGCTGACATGCAAGGTGGCTGTGGTTGCGCTTCAACGCAAGGCGTGTCCGCGCAACAAAGTGGTTGTGGTTGCGCTTCAACGCAAGGCGTGTCCGCGCAACCCAAAGGTGCAGCGACGGGCCGATCACTGTGGCGCTCACTTGGCGCGCAATCCGCCGACGCGCAAACCAGCGAGTTTATTGCGCGCGAATTCTCCGCTGCCAGCGATGTGCTTGAAGGCGACGACCGCCGCAACTTCATCAAGATCATGGGCGCGGGTTTCGCGCTTGCGGGTCTTGGCCTGACTGGTTGCCGCCGATGGCCAGAATCAAAAATTGTTCCCAACGCTAGTCAGCCCGCCAACCGCACGCCTGGCGTGTCGGTGACCTATTCAACCGCCGTGGATTTCAGGGGCATTGGTTACGCGCTTGTGGCCACCAGTTACGACGGTCGCCCGATCAAGCTCGACGGCAACGCGGAGCATCCATATTGGGGCGGAACATCCACAAGTTGGATGCAGGCGCGCGTGCTTGAACTGTATGACCCCGATCGCAGCCGTCAGGTGTTCAAGGCCGGCAAGGCATCGAACATCGCGGAGTTCAACGCATGGCTGGGCGAGCGCGCGAAGGCGCTGTCGGCCAAGCAGGGCGAAGGGCTGGCCATCCTGACGCAGGCCACCTCGAGCCCGTCGATGAAGGACATGCTGGCCCGCGTGCAGCAGGCGTTCCCCAAGGCGAAGGTCGCGGCGTGGGAGGCACTCGCCGCAACCGCATCGCTGGATGGCACGCAGGTCGCGTTCGGCGCACCGATGCGTCTGGTGCCGCGGGTGGAGAAGGCCAGCGTGATCGTGGCCCTGGATTGGGACATGCTCGGAACCGACCCGATGGCGCTGCGTCACACGCGCATGTGGGCCGAGGGTCGTCGCCTGAATGGCGCGGACCCGAGCAAGCAGACGCAGAACCGTCTGTACGCGTTCGAACCGCACGTGACCGTGACCGGCATGGCGGCCGACAGCCGCGTGGCCGTGCGTCGCGGCGACATCGCCGTGCTCGCCGCCATGATCGCGCAGGCGCTTGGCGTGGGTGGCGATGCGTCGCTCACGGCGGCCATCGGTCGCCTGGCTTCCAGCCCCGCTGCCAAGGGCATGCTCGATGAGCATTCGAAGGAAGTCTTCGATCAACTAGTGAAGGACCTGCAGGGAGCCAAGGGTGCCTGCTTCGTGATGTGCGGCACCGGCCAGAGCGCCGAGGTGCACGCGCTGGTGGCGGCGATCAATCACGCGATCGGTGCCATGGGCAACACCGTGGGCGTGCATGCCGCCGATGCGGCTGCCATGCGCCTGCCCGAACTGGTGACGGCGATGAACGCCGGCCAGATGGACACGCTGCTGATCCTCGGCGCCAATCCCTGTTACGACGCTCCCGCCGATCTCGCCTTCGCGAAGGCGCTGGCGAAGGTGCCCAACGTGGCGCGTCTGGCGTACTACCGCGACGAGACCAGCGTGGATCCCGCGTGCACGTTCCATGTGCCGCAGGCCCACTTCCTGGAGTGCTGGGGCGATGTCA
>SXGQ01185123.1_pt1 | contig 40794 bp, 34 predicted proteins | sample 3178371 | NCBI WGS metagenome assembly SXGQ01 (sample SAMN11356859, study PRJNA531348) | freshwater metagenome | isolation source: freshwater sample F1-20 | place: China: Fuxian Lake, Yuxi | collected 2017-12-25
AAGGGCCACGCTTCTGGCGAACCGCCAGGCATCAAAGCACCGCAAATGAGCGATGTTTTTCGCCAATGGGGTGAGGGTGAGTTGAGCGGTTATTTGATTGACATCACGGCCGACATCTTGGCGCATCAGGATCCTGAAACGGGTCAGGCCTTGGTTGAAATGATTTTGGACACGGCTGAACAAAAAGGCACCGGCAAGTGGACCAGCCAAGTGGCCTTGGATTTGGGTGTGAGCGCCCCCACCATTGCCGATGCTGTTTTTGCGCGCACCATGAGCGCACTTCAACCCGAACGCCTGCAGGCTTCCAAATTGCTCACAGGACCCAAGCCCCAAGCGGCGCAAAATTTAGACGAGGTCTTGCCCAAACTTCAAGGCGCGTTGTTGGCTGCTAAAATCTGCGCTTACGCACAAGGCTTTGCCTTGATCAAAGCGGGTGACAAAGAGCACGACTGGCAATTGCCGATGGACAAGGTGGCGTCGGTATGGCGCGCGGGTTGCATCATTCGTGCGCATTTGTTGGAAGACATTCGCCGCGCCTTTGCTGCCAACAACGACCTCGCCAACTTGCTCATGGATGCGCACTTTGCACGCCTCATGGCGCAGTGCCAACAAAACCTGCGTGAGGTGGTGGCCATGGCTGCCATGAGCGGTGTGGCAGTACCTGCTTTCATGAGTGCCTTGAGCTATTACGACGCCTACCGAACAGAACGATTGCCCGCCAACTTGCTGCAAGCGCAGCGTGATTATTTTGGCGCACACACCTATCAGCGTTTGGACAAACCAGGCAAATTTCACACCCAGTGGCCCAAGGGCGCTCAGTGATAAATTTCAATGTTGAGCTGGTGGCGGCCATGGCGATGTTTGCCTTTGTCACCTCCGCCACGCCGGGTCCCAACAACATGATGCTTTTGGCTTCTGGGGTCAACTTTGGCATGAAGCGCACTTTGCCGCATTGGCTAGGTGTTTCTTTAGGACACTTTGTCATGCTGCTGTTGGTAGGAGCAGGCCTTGAAAGTTTGTTGAAGGCGCACCCCTTGGTTTACCAAGTGATGAAGGTCATCGGCTTTGCTTATCTGCTTTATTTGGCTTGGGGTGTTGCGCGCAGCGGTGCACCCGAGCGCAGCGGCGAGGAAGCCACACAACCCATTGGCTTCTTGGGGGCTGCTGCTTTTCAGTGGGTGAATCCTAAGGCCTGGATCATGGCCGTTGGCTATTTCAGCAACTACATGCCCACCGATGCATCACTCACCTTTGTGGTGCTGACGTGTTTCATGTTCAGCGCCATCAATTTTCCCAGCGTGGGTTTGTGGGTTTGGCTAGGCGCCAAACTGGAGCGTTACCTGCAACACAATACAGTGCGCAGGGTGTTCAATGGCACCATGGCTGTTTTGTTAGTTGCATCCATGGTTCCCGTGTTGATGATCTAACTTGGCAACTTTTGGGGTCGACCACGTTGGCATCGTCGGTATTGAGGGGCCGTGCGGCATGCGCTGGACCTAAAGCCGCTACAAAGTAAATGAACAAGCCTGAAAAAATCGATGGCAGCCAAGAATTTTTCATGCTGTTTGATTTTAAAAACGCAAGCCTGCAGAGATGCGTTGTTGGTTGTTGTCAGTGAAGTTCACTTTTTGTTCTATGGCCCATTTGACAAATTGGTTGCCGTGGTCGTAGCTGATCGAAATGCCATTGCCTTTGATGGGGTCCGAATATTGGGTGAGTCTGCCGGACTTGCGTGACACATCAATGACCAAACGCTGCGCATCGTCTATTTTCCAGCGCCAAGTGCCATGTGTCACGATTTGGCCTGTGTTCAATCGATTGTCTTTGACGGAGAACAAATTCAAGGTGTGGTTTTTGATCGTTTTGGTGCCAAATCCAATGACGTAAGAGTCGTTCGGGTCAAAGGTCAAGTTGTAATACTCTTTCAAATTGGTTCTGCCTAGGCCTGTGATGAGGTAGGTGGGCCCGCCAATTTGAAAGTTGACAGACGTGCCCACAAATCCTTTGGAGGCCAGCTGCACGGAGGGCACTATTTGTCCCCAAGAAAAATCGGCGCTGTATTCATAACCCCATCTTGTTTGCTGAAAGTCGTTGCCGCGCACATATTGGCCAATCCACGTGGTTTGATTGCCCAAGTTGCCTCGCAAATTCACATCGGCCGCATTGGCTTCATTTTGAGTGGCATACAGAGAAGGCGTTAGCTTGAACGCCCAAGAGGGCTCAGCGTCAGCGTCTTTTGCAGACGCCATGTTGCAGGTGCCAATGAGCACAGAGCATACGGCCAAGCCAAGGGCCATTTTGAACGAGGGCTGTGAATTCATATCATCTCCTGCGTGAGCTTTTGCGCCAAGGCTTCTGCAATCTTAATACCATCCACGCCCGCTGACAAAATGCCGCCGGCATAGCTTGCGCCTTCCCCTGCAGGGTAGAGGCCACGCGTGTTCAAACTTTGAAAATTCTCACCGCGTGTCATTTTGAGGGGCGATGAGGTTCGAGTCTCGACCCCTGTGAGCACAGCGTCTTTCATGTCGTAGCCCTTGATCTTGCGACCAAACACCGGCAAGGCTTCGCGCATGGCTTCAATGGCAAAGCCAGGCAACACCTCTGACAAATCACCCAGGCTGACGCCCGGTTTGTAAGAAGGCTGCACTTCGCCAAAATCTTTGGAGGCACGGGCTGCTAAAAAGTCGCCGACCAACTGACCGGGCGCTGTGTAGTTTTCGCCGCCTGCCACAAAGGCTTTCGATTCCAATGTTCGTTGAAACACAATGCCCGACAAAGGGTGATAAGCCTTGGGGGTTTGCTGTGCCATGGCTTGCGCTTGTGTGGCCCATTTCAAACCATCTGCTTCGCCAAAGGCTGCTTGCCAAGAGGCAACATCGGTAGGGTAATCGGACGGCTCAATGGCCACCACCATGCCAGCATTGGCATTGCGCTCGTTGCGAGAGTATTGGCTCATGCCATTGGTGACCACGCGGCCTGCTTCACTGGTGGCCGCCACCACGGTGCCTCCTGGGCACATGCAAAAGCTGTAAACGGCACGGCCGTTTTGAGCGTGGTGTACCAGTTTGTAATCGGCGGCGCCAAGCAAGGGATGGCCAGCATGCCGACCCCAGCGCGCCGCATCGATCACGCTTTGCGGATGTTCAATGCGCACGCCCACCGAGAAGGCTTTGGCTTCCATGTACACACCCCGTTCGTACAGCAAGGTGAAGGTGTCGCGAGAACTGTGGCCCAGTGCAAGCACCACATGGCGTGTGGCCAAGTGAGAGCGCACGCCTGTGTGGCGATCTTCAATGTGCACGCCTGTCACTTGCCGGCCAGAGGTTGTGGTCTCAATGTCCAAATCAACCACGCGTTGTTCGAAGCGAACTTCACCGCCCATGGCAATGATTTGCTCTCGCAAATTTTCCACCACCTTGACCAATTTGAAAGTGCCGATGTGGGGATGGGCCGCAAACAAAATGTCGCTGGGTGCGCCGGCTTTGACAAACTCGTTCATAACCTTGCGGCCTAAATGGCGAGGGTCTTTGATTTGGCTGTAGAGCTTGCCGTCTGAAAAAGTGCCAGCACCGCCTTCGCCAAATTGCACATTGCTTTCGGGCTTGAGTGTTTGCTTGCGCCACAAACCCCAAGTGTCTTTGGTGCGCTGGCGCACGGGGCTGCCGCGTTCAATGACGATGGGTTTGAAGCCCATTTGCGCCAAGCACAGCGCTGCAAAAATTCCGCAAGGCCCAAAGCCCACCACCAAGGGGCGTTCGCCTTCTTGCGCGCCAAAGTGGGCAGGTGCATGGCTTGGCGCTTGCCAGCTCATGTTGGGGGTGGCTTGAATGTGGGGATGCTTTGGAAAGCGCGCCAACAGCGCGGCTTCTGATGCTGTGTCTTTGAGCGAAAGATCGACGATGAACACCGCCAACAAATCGGCTTTGCGTGCATCAAAGCTGCGCTTGAAAACATGCAGTTGGTCGATGGCCTGCGCATCAATGCCCATGGCAATGGCGGCCATTTGGCGCAAAGCGTCTTCGGGGTGAGGCGGAGGAATGCGATCCTCGTCGGTTTCGGAAGGCGCATCCGCTGCGCGGCGAACCTCAACAGGCAATGCGGTGAGGGGCAGTTTGAGTTCTGAAATTCGAATCATGGCGCTCAGAGGTTGGGCTTGTGGTTATCAAGCAGACCCTTAGATTATCGCGTGTTTGCTTTGACAAAATGTTGGCACAAGCGAATGGGGTCAGGCGATAATGAGCGCGTGAAGCTTGCCAGACCGCCGCTGGTGCTAGCAGACATGTGATGGCGCAAGCCATTGCACAAAGCCATGGCGCAAGATTTTCTTGAGCCATGGGCCGAAAGGCCGCACTGGAGGAACGTCCGGACTGCATAGGACAGCGTAGGAGGTAACACCTCTCCACCGAAAGGCCGCAAGGCACCAAGGTGAGGATCAGAGCAACAGAGACGAGCCGATTGAGTTCGGGTGAAACGGGCAATCTCTACGCGCAGCAATACCAAATAGGCACACGTTGATCTAGTTCCGGAGAGTGTGCGGGTAGGTAGCATCGAGCCGAGCGGGCAACCCTCGGCCCAGAGTAATGGCGGTCACATTGAAGGCAACTTCAATGCACAGAATCCGGCTTATCGGCAGGCTTCACACTTTTTAAATGAAAAAACGCGCCCTAGGGCGCGTTTACTTTTGCAGCAGCCAGGCTGCTGAGTTGGCCAATTAGCGTGTGGGCACCAAGCTGGTTGCCAATGCAAACACAGAGTTGGGCACATTCATTTTGACGGGCTGGCTTTTGGGCTTGGCAAATACGCCACGCTTGACCACCGAAGGTGCGGGCTCAACCGTGATGCCTTTGGCGCGCTGCTCAGACACCAACTGACGCAAGCTGATGGACTGCAAATGTGCCAACATTTTTTCGTTCAGGCTGGCCCACAATTCGCTACTCATCCAGTTGTTGGCTTCGGAGCTGTTGGACTCTTCTGAATCGCTTGAAAAATCAACAGCGCTCACAATGTCGGCCATGGTGATTTTTTCGGCATTGCGAGCCAATGAATAACCACCGCCTGGCCCCCGAGTGCTTTCGACCAAATGGTGTTGGCGCAGCTTGCTGAACAATTGCTCGAGATAGGACAAGGAAATTTGGTGACGCTCACTGATGGCCGAGAGCGAGACGGGGCCTCGATCTTCGCGCAATGCGACATCGATCATGGCCGTGACGGCAAAACGACTTTTAGTGCTCAAACGCATGGTGGCTTCCTTTCGGCGTAAGCGACGCTACAAACTTAAGAACATTGTCTCAAACTTACAAGGACAAATGAGGATGCCCTGATGAATTTCAAGGGCTTGGTCAAGAAGAATGTCGCAAAAATGTCCTAAAAAAGACATTTTTCTTTCAAAATCGCTCGTAAGGCATGAGCGCGCGCCATTGTCCGGGTGCCAGAGGCGCCATCAAGACCCGACCCATCCGAACCCTTTTAAGGCCAATCAGCCGGAGTCCTGTATTTTCAATGACACCCGCCGCATACCCCGGCTGGTACCCCTTGAAAGCCATGCGCAAGCCCGTTTTTTGAGGGCTTTCACTGCTGATGCTGGTTTTGAGGCCCATAGGGCACATGTCATGGAGCTGCTCGGGGCTGACGGAAGCTTGTACTTCGGCTAACAACTCGTGTTCTAAGGGCGTGCGCTCGTCTTGAAGCTTGCGAAGCATGCTGGGGTCTTCCGACAAAACCACCAATCCTGAAGCGGCATCTTCCAAAGCAGCCGCACAATGCAAAATTTTGAGAAGTCGGGGTGTGAGCTTGATCCCAGAGCGGTCTTGGTTGGATCGCATCTCGGGCGTCAAACCATGCCAAATGTTGCGAGTGCCTTGGGGCAAGCAACTTTGCCCAGCTGTTTTGTGCAGGATGATCGTGAGCAGGGGCACTTTGCCAAGCTGTGCGGTGCTGTGAACCTCAATTTTTTCATCGCGCACACGGTGTGCCGGTTCGTCCACCACCTGCTCACCCACTTTCACCCAGCCCCCCACAATGACTTGCTCGGCTTCGCTGCGCGAGCATTTCAACAAATCGGCCACGCGCTTGGACAGCCGGATACCTTCACTGGACTTCATGCCATTTTGGGTGGGCATAGGGTCAGGGGTTGCCGGGTGGCATGGATTGAATGCGCTCGACATGCGCTTGCAGTGAACGCGCGGCCACGGGCCACAAACGCTCTGGCACGTCGTCATAGGCATGTGCCACCCAGTCTTCTAAGGTGCCATGCGGCAAGGCGCGCATGGCCGCAATCACTTTGGCTTCGCGCTTCAAGCGATGCGCTTTGAGTTGGGCAATGGCTTGCGAGGCAAATCCCAAAACATAGCCGTGGGCCGGCAAAATAAATTCAAGCTGATGGGCTTGGCATTCGCGTGCCAAGAGGTCTAGCGAATCGAGGTAATCGTTCATGCTGCCGTCGGGCGGGTTGACCACCGTGGTGCTGCCATTGAGCACGTGATCGCCTGTGAACAACAAGCCATCTTCCAAGAGTGCCAGACACAAATGATTGGCGGCATGACCGGGGGTGTGCAGTACTTTCAGGCTGTGCTCACCCAACTTCAAAATTTCACCGTGTGCCAGTTCGCGATCGGGTTTGAATTGGCTTTGTGCATTGGCCGTGCTGGCCGAAGACAAACCCAAGATGGGCGGCATGCCACCCGCTTGTTGCTGACAAAGTGCCTGCAGGGGTTTGGCGCCCGGCGAATGATCGGGGTGTGAGTGGGTGCACAAAATCATGCGAATTTGACCGCCTGTAGAGCGCCAAATTTTTTCTAAATGATCGGGGTCGGCAGGGCCGGGGTCGATCACGGCGAAGCCGCTGTGAGGGTCGCCCACCCAGTAGGTGTTGGTGCCGGGGCCTGTCATCACACCAGGGTTGGGGGCGGTAAGGCGGCTCACATTTTTCAAAAGCGCCACGGGGTGATTGGACTGCCAATCGAGGTGGTGCACGATTTGGCCATCGGGACTGGTTAGCGCCAATTCGCCGTAGGGCGATTCGTGTTCCATGTAGCGCTCTTCTTTGCCCGCCAACCAAGCTGCTCGGGGGCAACTGGTCCACAGTGGCTCGTCGTTGACGGCGCAGGCATCGAGCACAGCTTGCACATTGGCAAACGGCGTGAGGCGTTGCAGGGTGCGAATGGTGGGGAAAATGATGAAGAAGTCACCCGCTTCATGGCGCTTGAGGGCATCGGCGGGACGCACCCATACCGGCTCAAATTGTTCGGATTCATCGGCCACAGGCAATTGCCCTTCGGGCATGCGCGCCACCAAAAAAGGCACATCGAAGCGCTTGGGCAAATCGCGGTCGGTAATCCAGTGGGCCAGCACATAGACCTGGTTGGCGGCCAGTTTCAAGCCGAGGGCTGCGCATTGGGCGGCAAAGGCTTGGCTGCGGTCGAGCTTGGCGATGTCTTGCGCATTGGCCATGCTTTGGTCGGCCCGGTAGGCCAGCAAAATGCCCAGCTCTTCAAAGCTTTCGCGAATGGCGGCAATGGCCTGCGTGAGGTGCAGGTCACTTTGAGTGGGCCGGCGCAAAGCATGTGCATGCGAGGCAGCATCGAGGGCATCAATGCCGCCGCCTGGAAACACATAGGCGCCAGGTGCAAAGCTGGCTGTGAGCGAGCGCCGAGTCATGAGTACTTCAATGCCTTGGGGGCTGTCGCGCAGCAACAGCACTGTGGCGGCAGGCCGTGTGGCGGCTGGTTCTCGCTGGGGATGAAGGAGTTGATGAGGTCTAACCATGAGCTGATTATCAGGCTTTGCGCCAACGAGGGGCTGAACCGAGGATAATTCGGTCATGCGAATTCGCTTTACCAAAATGCAAGGGGCTGGCAACGATTTTGTGGTGCTTGATGAAACGCAAGCGCGCCACAACTTCAGCACCGCCCAATACCGGTTCTTGGCCGACCGACACTTCGGTGTGGGAGCTGATCAAATTTTAACGGTACGCCCTGCGCCCAACCCCTCGCTTGACTTTGAATATGTCATTCACAACGCCGATGGCGGTGAGGTGGAGCACTGCGGTAATGGTGCGCGCTGTTTTGTGCGCTATGTGCGCGACAAAGGCCTGACCACCAAAGACCGTGTGCGCGTGAAAGTGAAGCAAGGCGAGATTGAATTGCAAATGAATGCCGATGGCCGCGTCACAGTCAACATGGGCGCCCCTATTTTTGAGGCGCTCAAAGTGCCTTTTCAGTTTGAAGGCCTGCAACACAAAGGGGTCGGTGATTGCCAAGTCTGGCACCTGCCTTTGAAAACCAATCCAGGCAGCAGTGCCTTAGCGGCTGGGATCGATGTAGCGGTGTTGTCCATGGGCAACCCGCATGCGGTTCAAGTGGTGGACAGTGTCGACACCGCGCCGGTCCTCACCCTTGGCCCTTTGATTGAAAACCACAGCGCCTTTCCCAACCGTGTGAATGCTGGCTTCATGCAGGTTTTGAGCCGTAACCAGGTTCGATTGCGTGTGTTTGAACGCGGTGCCGGCGAAACCTTGGCTTGCGGCACGGGCGCTTGCGCAGCGGTGGTGGCAGGCATTCGCATGGGCTTGCTCAACCCCATTGTCGATGTGCAAACGCACGGCGGCGTGCTGACCATTGAATGGCAGGGCGGCGCTTTGAAAGATGTGTCTCAGCCTGTGCTGATGACCGGCCCAGCCACCTCGGTGTTTGAAGGCGAAATTGACGTTCCCGAATTACCTTGATCAGAAAGACAGGCATGACTACCACTTCCATCAATCCGATGAACCCCATCACCGAAGATGACATCGCTGATTTCTTGGCCAACACACCTGATTTTTTTGAGCGCCATGCGCAATTGTTGTCATCGGTTCATTTGATGAGCCCAGACAACCACCGTTCTGTGAGTTTGCAAGAACGCCAAGCCCAGATGCTGCGCGACAAAATTCGCGCTTTGGAAATGCGCATCATGGACATGATTCGCCATGGCAATGAGAACATGATCATCACAGAGAAGCTTCAAAAATGGGCTTGTGAGTTGTTGCAAACGCCGGCTTCTGAGCGTGTTCCTTCCGCCCTGAAAAACATTGAGGCACGCTTTCAGGTGCCGCAAGTGGCTGTGCGTTTGTGGGGTGTAGCCGATGTCTTTGCCGATGCACCTTACGCGCAAGCGGTCAGTGAAGAAGTGCGGCAAGCGGCGGCCAGTTATGCGGCGCCATTTGTGGGCGCCAGCTCGGGCGTTGAGGCCGTTCAATGGTTGCAAGTGCCAGCCCAAGCGGCTTCAGTGGCTTTGTTGCCCCTGCGCTTGAGCAAAGATCAAGCGCCATTTGGTTTGTTGGTGTTGGCGTCGCCCGATGCACAGCGCTATCACAGCGGCATGGGCACCGACTTTTTAGAGCAACTGGCAGAGCTTTGCAGCGCGGCATTGTCTGCTTTGTTGCCAGCTAAGGGCTAAGGCTTTCGCCATGGATGAGCGCGTTGCGCGGTACCTCGATCATGTGCGTTTTGAAAAACGCTTGGCCGAGCGAACCTCAACGCTGTATGCGCTAGATCTTCAAAAGCTCTCTGACTTAGCCCAGACCGCCCAAGTGGATTTGGCGCAGGTGCAAACCATGCATGTGCGCCGGTGGGTGGCCCAAATGCACAGCGGCGGCCGCACGGGACGCGGCATTGCACTCATTTTGTCGGGATGGCGCGGTTTCTACCACTGGATGGCGCGAGAGAGCCTGATTGCCCACAATCCTGTCGAAGGTGTTCGCGCTCCCAAAGTTTCAAAGCCTTTGCCCAAAGCATTGGGCGTGGACGAGGCCGTGCAGTTGGCCGAGCACTCGGAAGAAGCCGATGACCCTTGGCTAGAAGCCCGCGACGCCGCCATGGTGGAGTTGTTGTACGGTTGTGGTTTGCGGGTGGCCGAGCTCACGGGTTTGGATGTGGTGGCCAGCACGGAGGCTTCCAAAAAAGGGCGGGGTTGGATTGACTTGCAAGGCGCCGAGGTGATGGTGCAAGGCAAGGGCGGTAAACGCAGAACGGTGCCGCTTGGCCAGTCAGCCATCAAGGCGCTTGAAACATGGTTGCCTTTGCGCAGCCAAGCCATGGGCATGATGACTCAATCTGTGCCGGGCTTGTCGGATGCTGCGCTGGCGCTTTTTCCAGGGAAACACGGCACACGCTTGACGGCGCAATCGGTGTGGCAACGCTTGAAGCGGCGCAGTTTGTTGGCTGGACTGGCCACGCCTGTGCATCCCCACATGTTGCGGCACTCTTTTGCCAGCCATGTGTTGCAGTCGAGCAGTGATTTGCGCGCGGTACAGGAGTTGTTGGGTCATGCCAACATCAGCACCACGCAGGTCTACACCCGATTGGATTTTCAGCACTTGGCCAAGGCATACGATGCAGCGCACCCCAGGGCCAAACGCAGCGCTGGCAACTCAGAGAAAAAATAATCGCCAGTGGCCTTAGATTTTGAGGGCCTCACTGAGTGGGACAATGTCAACATGAAAACGATTCGACTCAAAGCTGGCAAAGAGCGCTCTTTGCAACGTCAACACCCCTGGATTTTTGAATCTGCCATTGCCAAGGGCAGTGCCGATGCCGGAGAAACTGTGCGTGTGGAGTCACACGAAGGTGTGTTTTTGGCGTGGGCAGCTTTCAGCCCCACGTCGCGCATTCGCGCACGGGTTTGGAGTTTTGATGAAACGCAGCGCATTGACGCCGCCTTTATTGAAGGGCTGATTCTCAAGTCAGTGCAAGCCCGCAGTTTGTTTGACATTCAAAGCAATGGCATGCGCTTGGTGCACGGCGAGTCTGATGGTTTGCCGGGCTTGGTGGTAGACCGTTATGCCGATACTTTGGTGGCGCAGTTCAGCTCGTGCGGCACGGAGCGCTTCAAGCAAGTGATGGCCGATGCTTTGCTCAAGGCCACTGGTTTGACAAAGCTTTATGAGCGTTCAGACGCCAATGTGCGATCCCTGGAGGGCTTGCCCGAAGTGACAGGTTGGTTGCGAGGTGAGGGCCCCACCGAAATCACGCTGCAAGAGCATCAGTGGCAACTGTTGCTGAACATTGCAGAGGGGCACAAAACAGGTTTTTATTTGGATCAGCGCGATAGCCGATACCGCTTTTACCAACACACGCTGTTTCGGAAGTTTCAGCGTGTGCTCAATTGTTATTGCTACACGGGCGGTTTCAGTGTGGCGGCTTTGGCGGGGGGTGCTGTGCATGTCACTTCCATTGATTCTTCGGGACCGGCAATTGAAAAGGCCAAGGCCAATGTGTCGCTGAATGGTTTTGAGTTGGCTCGCACCACGTTCATGGATGCGGATGTGAATGCTTCTTTGCGTGCGTTCATTGAGCAAGGCGTTCAGTTTGATGCCATTGTGTTGGATCCGCCTAAGTTTGCACCGACTGCGGCACATGCCGATCGGGCTGCTCGGGCTTATAAGGATATCAATCGTTTGGCGTTCAAGTTGTTGGCGCCAGGGGGGGAGTTGTTTACCTATTCTTGCTCTGGGGGAATCAGTGCCGATTTGTTTCACAAGATTGTGGCTTCTGCGGGCACGGATGCAGGGGTGGATGGGTATATCAGTGAGCGTTTGCAGGGGGCGCCGGATCATCCTATGACTGTTTATTTTCCTGAAGGGGAGTACTTGAAGGGGCTTGTGGTGGTCAAGAAGCTTTAAATGCACTTCTCTCGCTGGGCAAGGATGACTTGTGCGGGCGCCTCATACTGGTGTACCAGAAATCGTTGCCCGCACAAGTCATCCTTGCCCGGACTATTTATTTCGGGGGTGGGTACACTTCAGGGCTCTGTTGTTTTGTCTTTTTTGGAGTGTTTCCATGGCTTTGATTCCTGCAACCATCCTCACTGGCTTTTTGGGGTCCGGTAAAACGACGCTGCTAAAGCGAGTTTTGACTGAGGCGCATGGTCAGAAGATTGCCATCATTGAGAATGAGTTTGGTGAGGAGAACATTGACAATGACATTTTGGTGTCGGACACCAATGAGCAAATTATTCAGATGAGCAATGGGTGTATTTGTTGCACCATTCGGGAAGATTTGCGGACCACTTTGCAAACGCTGGCGGCTCAGAAGCGCAAGGGTGAGCTCGATTTTGAGCGGGTGGTGATTGAAACCACGGGTTTGGCCGATCCTGGCCCAGTGGCGCAAACTTTTTTCCTGGACGATGAAATTGCGGAGAGTTTTTTGCTCGATTCCATCCTCACTTTGGTAGATGCCAAGCATGCTGCGCAGCAGCTAAACGATCGGCAAGAGGCGCGTCGGCAGGTGGGTTTTGCGGATCAAATTTTCATCAGCAAGGCCGATTTGGTGTCAAAGCCTGAGCTTGAAGCGCTGCAGCACCGATTGGCGCACATGAACCCTCGCGCGCCACAGAAGGTGGTGCATTTTGGTGAGGTGTCGTTGGCAGAAGTTTTTGATTTGCGTGGCTTCAATTTGAATGCCAAGCTCGACATTGACCCCGACTTTTTGAAAGAAGATGAGCCGCATGTCCATGATGAGCACTGCGGCCACGATCATGGGCACGACCATGGCCACGATAACCATGCGAATCATGGCCATGATCAACACAAGCATGACCACGACCATGCGCACGGTGAGCATTGCGATCACCCCTCGCACAAAGGGGAGGGGCATGGCCATCACCATCACTTTGACGATGATGTGAAGAGTTTTGTCTTTCGGTCTGAAAAAGCCTTTGATCCAGCCAAATTGGAAGACTTTTTGGGCGCCATCGTGAATGTTTATGGCCCCCGGATGCTCCGATACAAAGGTGTATTGAATATGAAAGGCACTGACAGAAAGGTGATCTTTCAGGGTGTTCACCAGCTCATGGGCAGTGATTTAGGCCCTGTTTGGGGCGAAAACGAGGCCAAAGTGAGCAAAATGGTGTTTATCGGCATAGACCTGCCCAAGGATATTTTGTTGCAGGGCTTGGAGCAATGTTTGGTTTAGTTTTGAAGAAAGCGTTTTGAGGCCGTTCAGTCGCTACAATCTGCGCCCTGACGGGGTCCCTTAATTGGGGCTCTGATGCGCCCAGAAGGTCGAAAAATATGGGTTTTGACGCAAATGAACCGATGACCACAATTCATTTGCAAATGGCTGATGCTCTGGGTAATGCCTGAGGGTATGTAAGCCGCCACGGCTAGGAGACAGGACGTGAAAAAGCCCCTTAAAACGAGCTCAAAAACTACAGTGAAAAAAACAAGTTCGCCAGCCAGTGTCAAATCGACTGCCAAAGCCAAGCCGGCCGCAGCCGTTAAAAAACTGAGCAAACCCGCGACTGTCAAAAAAACGGCTTCTAAACCTGTACCCAAATCAGCAACCAAGCCTGCAACTAAGCCTGCAACTAAGCCGGCAACTAAGCCGGCTCCCAAAACTGTTGTGAAAAAAGCAGCGGCAAAGCCAGTGAAGGCCGTTGCCAAGCCGGTGGTCAAGCCAGTCGCTAAGCCAGTCGCTAAGCCAGTCGCTAAGCCAGTCGCTAAGCCAGTCGCTAAGCCAGTCGCCAAAGCGGCAGCTAAACCTGTTTCTAAAGCCAAAGCTGCTCCTAAAGCCGCCGTTAAAGTAGCCCCTAAAGTAGCCCCTAAAGCTGCCCCTAAATCCATTGCTAAGCCCATTGCAAAACCAACAGCCAAACCAGCCGTCAAGGCCCCAGCTGTTGCCAAGCCGGCCTCAAAGCCTGCAGCCCAAGCCGTTGCTAAAACTCCGGTGAAAGCAACGCCCAAAGCGGCCGAGAAACCTGTCAAAGCAGAAAAGCCTGCCAAGGCAGAAAAACCGGTTAAAGCTGAAAAGCCCGCCAAGGCTGACAAAACATCCGCAGCCGTAGCCGCACCTGTTGCAGCAGCGCCCGTCGCCTCGGGTGATGTGCCTGCCCGTGCTGTTCGCCCGTCTGCCCGACTTGCCCAAATTACAGTGCCATCGATGGCTCAATCGGTGGCCTCCACGGCTGCAAAAGCCAGTTACCTGCAAAACATGCCCACACAAGTCTTGACTCCGCCTCCTTTTGTTGCCGTCAAAAAAGACCCCAAATTGGCCAACAACTGGAAAACCAAAAAACCCGATCAGCTGACCGATGCAGAAGTCATGGCCATGTCCGACAACGACTACATGAACGACGCGCAGCTGGCATTTTTCCGACTGAAGTTGGTGCAACTCAAGCAAGGCATTTTGGCCAATGCGGGTGAAACTACCGAGCATTTGCGCGAGGACACCGTGGTGGTCCCCGACCCTGCAGACCGCGCCACCATTGAAGAAGAGCATGCTTTGGAGTTGCGCACCCGTGACCGCGAGCGCAAGTTGCTGAAAAAGATTGAGCAGTCTATTCAGCGCATTGATGCGGGTGACTACGGCTATTGCGATGAAACGGGCGAGCCCATTGGGGTGGGTCGTTTGTTGGCTCGACCTACTGCCAATTTGTCTTTGGAAGCGCAGCAACGCCGCGAACTCAAACAAAAAATGTTTGGCGACTAATTTGGTTTTTTTGAAACTCCCGAAAGGCTCCATCAGGAGCCTTTTTTTCATCCGTCAGAACAAAGTGACTTGTCTCGAAAAAATTTTGAAAAAAATGTCAAATTTTTTTCACATTGAAAATGTCTAATAAGATACTTGCAAACAAACTTCTAAGTGCCTAATTTTCAAGGATTTTTTCTCCTAATTTCTCATTGAAAGTGTGTTCTAAGCCCTTGATTTCATTGAAAAAAACTTGAATAGCCCCCTTGTGGGTGCGTGAATTCCTGATAAAGTGCAAAAAAGTGCAATTAAGTGGGAGAAATGCCCAGATTGCAGTTGTTGTTTACAGGAATTGAGAATCAAGTGTTTCAAGGTGCATCTTCGTTGAGTTTGGACGCCAAAGGCCGCCTGTCGGTGCCAACGCGTCACCGCGAGGTTTTGAGCGCCACAGCAGGTGGCCAGCTCACCATCACGAAACACCCTCATGGTTGCTTGATGATGTTCCCGCGCACAGAGTGGGAGCGGTTCCGTGAGCGCATTGCTCAGTTGCCCATGGAAGCGCAATGGTGGAAGCGTATTTTCTTGGGCAATGCCATGGATGTGGAGATGGATGGCACGGGCCGCGTTCTCATTTCACCTGAGCTGCGTGCCGCCGCTGGCATCGCCAAAGACACCATCTTGCTCGGCATGGGCAACCACTTTGAGTTGTGGGACAAAACGGCCTACGACAACCAAGAGGCGAAGGCCATGCAGGGCGACATGCCCGATGTCTTCAAGGACTTTACGTTCTGAGGCTTGCGTGACCACATCGACCTGGCAACACACCACCGTATTGCTCACTGAGGCAGTGGATGCATTGATCACCGATGCAGGCGAAGCTGCCCAACAAAATGTGTATGTCGATGCCACCTTTGGCCGTGGCGGCCACTCGCGTTTGATTTTGTCGCGCCTGCCAGCGGGTGCGCAGTTGATTGCATTTGACAAAGATGTCGAAGCCATTGCAGAAGCTGCGCAAATCACAGATGCCCGGTTTTCGATTCGGCATGAAGGCTTTCGGCACCTAGGCGAATTACCACTCGGCGGCATTGCAGGCGTGTTGATAGACCTGGGAATCAGCTCCCCCCAAATTGACAACCCCGACAGGGGTTTTTCTTTTCGTTTCGATGGCCCTTTGGACATGCGCATGGACACTACGCGCGGTCAGAGTGTGGCCGAGTGGCTGGCCTCTGCCAGCGTGGATCAGATCACGGAGGTTGTACGTGACTATGGCGAAGAACGGTTTGCTTTTCCGATTGCAAAGGCGATTGTGGCTCGCAGACAAGAGCGGGGCCCAATTTCATCCACCGCCGATTTGGCCGGGATCGTGGCTAGCACGGTCAAAACCCGCGAGCCGGGCAAGGACCCTGCAACGCGGACATTTCAGGCTCTTCGGATTTTCATCAACGCCGAGCTTGAGGAGCTTGAACAAGCGCTAGAAGCAAGCCTCAAAGTGCTGCAACCGGGTGGCCGTTTGGTCGTGATTAGTTTTCATTCCTTGGAAGACCGCATCGTGAAGCAGTTCATTGCGAAGCACTCCAAAGAAGTTTATGACCGACGTGCGCCATTTGCGGTGCCGCAGGCCATGAAACTCAAATCGGTGGAGCGCATTCGCCCAAGTGATGCCGAAGTGTCGGCCAATCCGCGTGCGCGCAGCGCCATCATGCGGGTGGCAGAGAGAACGGCGGTGCCAGCATGACGCGCCTGAACTTGTTCTTGGTGATTGCCATCATTTTGTCGGCCATGTTTTTGGTGCACAGCCATTACCAAGCGCGGCGTTCGTTCATGGTCTTAGAAGCCGCCATGAAAGAGGCCACACGCCTTGAAATAGAGCACGAGCGTTTGCAAGTAGAGAGGCGTTCACAAGCCTCACCGCTGCGCATTGAGCAAATTGCAAAACAACAACTGCAAATGCGCTTGGTCACACCCGGCGTCACGCAATATGTGAAGCAGCCAAGCGACCTGCAAACCCTGGCAGAGCGTCAGACCGTTAAGAAGGCTGAAAAGCCAGTGCAGGAGAAGCCATGAGCCGAAGTGTTCAGCTCTCCTCAAGCCCTTTGCTGGCCAGCAAGACCCCAGTTTGGCGCAGCAAATTGATTGTGGCCGCTATGGCCATTGCGTTTGTGGGTTTGGCTGGTCGGGCCTTTTATGTTCAAGTGTTTGACAATGCGTTTTTCAAACGCCAAGGTGAAGTGCGCTTTGCCAGAACCCTGACCTTGCCTGCCAACCGCGGTCGCATTTTGGATCGCAACGGTTTGATCTTGGCCTCCAGTGTGCCAGCCCCCAGTGTGTGGGCCAATCCAGAAGAGATTGACAGATCACCTGAAGGCTTGCGTCAGTTGAGCAAGCTGCTTGAGATGACACCGGCGGAGTTGTCCAAGAAATTAGAAAACGAAGACAAAACGTTCGTATGGCTGCGCCGGCAAATGGACGAGCCTGTGGTGAAGCAAGTGCTGGCCTTGAACATCAAGGGCATCTACACCATCAAAGAATACAAACGTTTGTACCCCGAGGGTGAATCGGCTGCGCACATTGTGGGCTTCACCAATGTGGAAGACAAAGGCCAAGAAGGCATTGAGTTGATCTTCCAAAACCAACTCGCTGGCAAAACAGGTTCACGCCGTGTCATCAAAGATCGCTTGGGTCGTGTGGTGGAGGATGTGGGGCAAATGACGCCGCCTGTCGATGGTGAAGATTTGCAATTGAGCATCGACAGCAAGGTTCAGTTCTTTGCCTACCAAAAACTGCGTGAAGCGGTGTTGGAACACAAAGCCAAAGCGGGCAGTGTGGTGGTGCTAGATGCGCAAACGGGCGAAATTTTGGCACTGGCCAATTACCCCAGCTACTCGCCTGACAAGCGTGTCAATTTGAGTGGTGAGCAATTGCGCAATCGCGCACTCACTGACAGCTTTGAGCCTGGCTCGACCATGAAGCCGTTTGCCATTGCCCTGGCTTTGGAAAAAGGCATCATCAAGCCTGAGACAGTCATTCAAACAGCGCCTGGCACCATCAATATCACCGGCTCAACCATCACAGACACACACCCCTACGGTGCACTCACTGTGAATGAGGTCCTCCAAAAGTCGAGCAATGTGGGTACGGTGAAAATTGCCATGCAACTGCAACCCCGTGAAATGTGGGAAATGTTCACGGCAGTTGGTTTAGGTCAAAAACCGCAATTGCCTTTCCCGGGCGTGGTGAGTGGTCGATTGCGTGCTGCCAAAACTTGGCGTCCCATTGAACAAGCCACCATGAGTTATGGCTACGGTGTCTCCACCAGCTTGTTTCAAATGGCACGGGCTTACACCATCTTTGCCAGTGATGGCAAATCGCTGCCAGCCACTCTGATTAAGAACGGCCAAATTCCAGCGGGTGTGCCCGTGATCAGTCCAGAAAATGCACAGGCTGTTCGCCATATGCTGAACTTGGCTGCAGGCCCTGGTGGCACGGCACAAAAAGCGCAAACCATGGGTTACTCCGTGGGCGGTAAAACAGGCACAGCACACAAGCAAGAGGGAAAAGGCTACGCAGGTAAAAAATACCGTGGCGTGTTTGTGGGCATGGCGCCTATTGAAAAACCACGCATTGTGGTAGCCGTCATGATTGATGAGCCATCCAATGGTCGATATTACGGCGGTGATGTGGCCGCGCCCGTGTTCAGTCAAACCGTGCAGCAAAGTTTGCGCTTGATGGGTGTGCAACCCGATATGAGTGTGAAACCACAAATTGTGGCCAACGGTGTGGAGGAGTCGTTCTGATGCAAACCTTGCACAGTCCTACTCAAGCTGCACAGTGGTTGCGACAACACGTCACAGGCGTGTTGTGCACCGACAGTCGTGCTGTGCAAAAGGGCGATGCCTTTATTGCTTGGCCGGGTGCTGCCACCGACGGGCGCGCCTATGTGGCTTCGGCATTTGCACAAGGTGCCCAAGTTTGTTTGGTAGAGGCGGAGGCCTGCCAACAATGGCTAGAAGCATGGCAACCCGCTGCCGACCGCGTTGAAAATCATGTGGCTGCTTACCCTGGTTTGAAGGCAGATACAGGTTGGATTGCAGATGCCTACTATGAGCAACCTAGCCATGAATTGCAGGTCTTGGCCGTGACGGGAACCAATGGCAAAACGTCAAGCACTTGGTGGTTGGCGCAAGCCATCAATGCCTTGTCATCCAAGTCAGGCGCAGCGCTTGCAGGGCGATGTGCCATTGTGGGCACGCTGGGTGTTGGTGAGCCCCCCACATTGATGCACACGGGCATGACCACTCCCGATCCTGTGCTGTTGCAAGCGCAGTTTAGAAAATTTGTGTCTGCAGGAATCACGCACTGCGCCATTGAAGCCAGCTCCATTGGTATTGCTGAGCAACGCTTGGCGGGCACCCGCATTCAATTGGCATTGCTGACCAACTTTACCCAAGACCATTTGGACTATCACGGCTCCATGGCAGCTTATTGGCAAGCCAAAGAGACACTCTTTGCTTGGCCTGAGCTTGAGGTGGCGGTGATCAATGTGGATGATGCGCAGGGTGCCAAGTTGGCGTCTGATTTATCGCAAGCTCGCATTGCAAGTTCACAGGGTTCACCCATTGAACTTTGGACTTGCTCAAGCCAGGGACACCAGGCCCGCTTGCAAGCACTGAATGTGAAGCGCACTTTGTCGGGCTTGAGCTTTGATGTGTTGGAAGGCTCGCACAGCGTTCACCTTCAAACGTCATTGATGGGCGATTACAACGTTGACAACGTGTTGGGTGTGATGGCTGCATTGCGAGCCTTGAATTACAACTTGTCAGACATTGCGGAAGTGTGCTCGCAACTCAAAGCGGTGCCAGGTCGGATGGAGAAGGTTCAAGGTCCTAATGTTGTTGACGGTGGTGACGGTACTGCGAGCATCCAACTGCCTCTGACGGTGGTGGACTATGCACACACGCCCGATGCCGTGACGCAAACTTTGTTGGCCCTGAAGCCAATGGCGGATGCTCTGGGCTCCCAACTTTGGTGTGTGTTGGGTTGCGGTGGTGATCGTGATGCCAGCAAGCGCTCTTTGATGGCGGCTGCTGCAGAATCGGTGGCGCATCAGTTGGTATTGACCAGCGACAACCCACGCAGTGAATCGCCAGCGCAAATTTTGCGCGACATGCAGCAAGGCTTGAAAGCCCCTGAAAAAGCGCATCAAGAACTTGATCGTGCCAAAGCCATTTTTCAAACAGTGATGCAAGCTGGTCAGCGAGATGTGATTTTGATTGCAGGTAAGGGTCATGAAGACACCCAAGAAATTGCGGGCGTGAAATATCCGTTTGACGATCGCGTGCATGCACACCATGCGCTTGTGCAGCGAGCCCATGCCATTCAGTCAACAGGGGCTCAAGTATGAACCTCACACTGACACAACTCCAACAATGGCTGCCGCAAGCGGTACTTGTGAATGCTGCAGCAGCGAATTCACAAGTTCAAAACACATTGATCAAAGCCGTTCGCACTGACAGCCGCAGTGTGGTGGCGGGCGACTTGTTCATTGCTTTAAAGGGTGAAAAATTTGATGGCACAGCGTTCCTGGCACAAGCGCAGGCACAAGGCGCAGTCGCTGTTTTGTTTGAAGCCAGTCACCCTGAGCAGGGTGAGCACCTGCAGCATTTGAACAATGTCACGGTACCCGCGTTTTGGGTGCCCAATGCGCGTGCTGCTTTGGGCAGTTTGGCTGCGCAGTGGCGTCGCCAATTTGCCCCAGCGCTCATTGGTGTGACGGGAAGCAATGGCAAGACCACAGTCACGCAAATGATTGCGTCTGTTTTGCGTGCCGATACGGCGGCCCCCTCTTTGTCAACACAGGGCAATTTGAACAATGACATTGGTGTGCCATTGACCTTGTTCAATTTGCGTCCAGAACACCAGCGTGCGGTGGTGGAGCTGGGCATGAACCACCCCGGTGAGATTGAAGTGCTGGCGCAATTTGCGAAGCCCACCATTGGCTTGGTCAACAACGCTCAAAGAGAGCACCAAGAATTCATGAGCACGGTTGAAGCGGTGGCCATTGAAAACGGTGAAGTGATTCGGGCTTTGCCCGCCAAGGGTGTGGCTGTGTTCCCCGCGCAAGATGCCTACACCCAACTTTGGCAGAAGTTGGCCGATGCCCGTCCCGTGCTGACTTTTGGTTTCACGCAGGGCGATGTTCAGGCGAACGACATTGTGTGGCGAAATGGCGCATGGTCGTTTCAACTCTGGACCCAGCAGACTTCTTTGCCATGCCGCTTGAACATTGCAGGACGTCACAATATTTTGAATGCCCTGGCTGCCACCGCCTGTGCATTGGCTGCGGGCATGAGCTTGCCAGTGATTGTGAAAGGGCTCGAAAGTTTTGAGCCTGTCAAAGGTCGCTCCAAGTCGTGTGAGTGGCAACTAGACGGACATGCATTGACCTTGGTTGACGATACCTACAACGCCAATCCCGATTCTGTTCGGGCGGCCATTGAGGTGCTGGCGGAATTGCCTGCGCCACGCTTGTTGGTTTTGGGTGACATGGGTGAGGTGGGTTTGCAAGGTGTTGAGTTTCACCAAGAAGTGGGCGCCTATGCCAAAGCTTGCGCCATTCAATCTTTGTTCACACTGGGCGATTTGTGCCAACACAGCAGCCAAGCCTTTGAGGGTGCGGTTCATTTTTCAGACATGGACAGCTTGCAAGCCCGGGTGATGTCAGACATCTCTGCCTACAACAGCGTGCTTGTGAAGGGATCGCGGTTTATGAAAATGGAGCGCGTTGTTGAAGCTTTGCGCAACCGGTTTGAGCAAGCGCAGGCTGCAGAAAGAGAGTCAGTCCATGCTGCTTAATTTGGCGCAATGGTTGCAAACTTTATCGCCCGATTGGGGTTTCTTGCGTATTTTTCAGTACATCACCTTCCGTGCAGTGATGGCCGCTTTGACATCGCTGCTGATTGGCCTGATTGCGGGCCCTGCAGTGATTCGGCGTTTGACCGCCCTCAAAATTGGTCAACCCATTCGGGGTTATGGCATGGAGACGCACATGGCCAAAAGTGGCACGCCCACCATGGGTGGCGTGCTGATTTTGTTGTCCATTGCCGTCAGTACCTTGCTGTGGTTTGACATCACCAATCGATTTGTTTGGATTGTGCTCATTGTGACTTTGGGTTTTGGTGCCATTGGATGGGTTGACGACTGGCGCAAGGTGGTCAACAAAGACCCCGAAGGCATGCGTTCGCGCGAGAAATATTTCTGGCAGTCGGTCATTGGCCTGTTGGCTGCGCTGTGTTTGGTCTTCAGTATTTCTGAAAGTTCCAACATGCGGGTGTTCGATTTGTTTGTGAACTGGGTCATTTCGGGCTTTGATGTCAATTTGCCGCCCACAGCAGGTTTGATGGTGCCTTTCTTCAAAGAGGTGAGTTACCCACTGGGCGTGTTTGGTTTCATGATCTTGACCTACTTGGTCATTGTGGGTTCTAGCAACGCTGTCAATCTGACCGATGGCTTGGACGGTTTGGCCATCATGCCCGTGGTCATGGTGGGCTCGGCCTTGGGCGTGTTTGCCTATGTCACAGGCAGCTCGGTTTACGCCAAATATTTGTTCTTGCCCTACATTCCCGGAACCGGTGAATTGCTTATTTTCTGCGCTGCTATGGCGGGGGCTGGCTTGGCATTCTTGTGGTTCAACACGCACCCTGCTCAAGTCTTTATGGGCGATGTGGGCGCGCTGGCCTTGGGCGGTGCGCTGGGTACCATTGCCGTCATTGTTCGCCAAGAAATTGTGCTGGCCATCATGGGTGGTATTTTTGTGGTGGAAGCCTTGTCTGTCATGGCGCAAGTTTCGTATTTCAAGTACACCAAAAAGAAATACGGCGAAGGTCGGCGTATTTTGAAAATGGCCCCCTTGCACCATCACTTTGAAAAGAGTGGTTGGAAAGAAACGCAAGTGGTTGTGCGATTTTGGATCATCACCATGCTCTTGTGCTTGGTGGGTCTCTCGACGTTGAAGTTGAGATAAGCATGAAATACCTCCAAGGCCAACACATCTTGATTTTGGGACTGGGCAGTTCAGGCTTGGCCATGGTCCGATGGTGTGTTGCCATGGGTGCAGAAGTCACTGTGGCTGACACAAGAGATGTCCCGCCCAATTTGAATGCATTGCAAAACGAATGTCCTGACGTTCATTTCAAGTCGGGTGCATTCCATGCCCCCTTGATTGAAGGCACCACCGTGCGTGCTGTGTTTGCAAGTCCTGGACTGGCGCCTTCCGAGATTGCCCCCGTGATGGAAGCGGCCAAAGCTCTGGGTCTTTGGGTGGGCGGTGAGCTCAGTTTGTTTGTACAGGGTTTGGAAAATCTGAAAGCCACGCGTGACTACAGCCCTCAGGTCTTGGCCATCACCGGAACCAACGGCAAAACAACGGTCACTGCGCTCACAGGTCAGTTGATTGAGCGCGCCGGCAAAACAGTGAAGGTGGCTGGCAATATTGGCCCCACCTTGCTAGACACATTGCGCTTGGCAATAGACACAGAATTGCCAGAAGTTTGGGTGTTGGAGTTGTCGAGTTTTCAGCTTGAGAATGCAGGTCCCTTTGAGCCCTCTGCAGCCACGGTTCTGAACGTCACCCAAGATCATTTGGATTGGCACGGCACCATGGATGCCTACGCAGCTGCCAAAGAAAAAATATTTGGTGCCAATACCCTCATGGTGTTGAACCGAGACGATGCTCGCGTGATGGCCATGTTGCCAGAGCCTGTGCGCGCTAAATTGCAAAAGCCTATTGAGCGCGAGCATGTCACCTTTGGTGCAGCAATGCCGCAGCGCCCTGGCGATTTTGGTTTGGAAACTGTCAATGGCATGACCTGGTTGGTGCGTGCCTTGGAGTCAGATGAAACACGCCGTTTGCGCAAAGGTGAGGTTGAGGAAATTCACATTCAGCGCTTGATGCCTGCGGATGCGCTGCGGATTCGGGGCAGACACAATGCGGTGAATGCCTTGGCGGCTTTGGCCTTGGCCACCAGCACGGGTGCAAGTTTGGCCGCCATGCTGTTTGGTTTGCGTGAATACCAAGGCGAGCCACACCGTGTGGCGCCTGTGGCCATTGTCAATGGCGTGGAGTATTTTGACGACAGCAAAGGCACCAATGTGGGTGCCACGGTGGCCGCCTTGGTGGGCTTGGGCTCTGAGCGCCGTGTAATTGTGATTTTGGGCGGCGAAGGCAAGGGACAAGATTTCTCGCCGCTGGCCGAGCCAGTGGCAAAGTATGTCAGGGCTGTGGTGCTGATTGGCAAAGATGCGCCCCTCATTCGAGAAGCCCTTCAAGACTGTGGCGTGCCGCTCACAGACGCTGCCACTTTGCCTGAAGCGGTGAACGTGGCCAAAGACACGGCGCAGGCTGGCGACGCTGTTTTGTTGTCGCCTGCGTGTGCCAGTTTTGACATGTTCCGAGACTACCCGCACCGTGCACAAGTTTTTTGCCAAGCGGTAGCGGCCATTGCGGAAGCTGAAGGCCAACCCATGGAGAGCGTGCTATGACCGAACTGGCGTCACGCTTCATGTCTTGGACCAGTGGTATTTTTGGCCGCGTGAGTGGTGCTGGCCGCACGCAAGGTGCAGCAGAGGGCAAACTGCCTGTCAATTTGGGCAGCTACGACTACGGCAAGAATGCAGCGTCTCAAGGCAAGATTCAGAACATCGATCAAGCCATGGTGTGGGTGGTTGTGACGCTCTTGATGTTTGGCATGATCATGGTGTATTCGGCCACGATTGCCATGCCAGACAATCCAAAATTTGCCAAATACTCACAAACACACTTCTTGATGCGCCACATCATTTCCATGCTGATTGGCTTTGGTGTGGCTTTGCTGGTATTTCAAATACCGCTCGAAATCTGGGAAAAAAATGCTAGACCTTTGTTCATTGTGGCCTTGGTCCTTTTGGCGCTGGTGCTGCTGCCTTTTATTGGCAAGGGTGTGAACGGCGCGCGCCGATGGATTTCATTTGGCGTGATCAATTTTCAGCCTTCTGAATTTGCCAAGCTGGCGGTGATTATTTATGCCTCCGATTACATGGTGCGCAAGATGGAAGTGAAGGAGCGCTTTTTCCGCGCTGTGTTGCCCATGGGTGCTGCAGTGGGCCTCGCCGGTGTGTTCTTGTTGGCTGAGCCAGACATGGGGGCCTTCTTGGTGATTGCCATCATTGCCATGGGCATCTTGTTTTTGGGCGGCGTCAATGCCCGCATGTTCTTCTTGATTTTGGCCATCTTGGTGTTCACGTTTGCCATGATCATTGCTGCATCACCTTGGCGCAGAGAGCGAATTTTTGCCTATCTCGATCCATGGGACCCTACGCACACTTTGGGCAAGGGTTACCAGTTGTCGCACTCTTTGATTGCCATTGGCCGTGGCGAAATTTTTGGCGTAGGCTTGGGCGGCAGTGTTGAAAAACTGCATTGGCTGCCCGAGGCGCACACCGATTTCTTGTTGGCTGTGATTGGTGAAGAGTTTGGCCTGGTGGGGGTGGTTGCCGTCATTGGCATGTTCTTGTGGCTCAGTCGCCGCATCATGGTGATTGGCCGCCAAGCCTTGGCCCTCGACCGCACCTTTGCAGGTTTGGTTGCTCAAGGTGTGGGCATTTGGATTGGCTTTCAATCCTTCATCAACATGGGCGTGAATTTGGGCGCCCTGCCAACCAAAGGCTTGACCTTGCCTCTCATGAGTTATGGCGGGTCGGCTATTTTGCTCAACATGATTGCCATTGCCATCGTGCTGCGAATCGATGCCGAGAACAAACAAATGATGCGAGGTGGCCGCACATGAGTCACTGCGCTTTGATCATGGCAGGTGGTACGGGCGGGCATATTTTTCCCGGCTTGGCTGTGGCGGAATCTTTGCGGGAAGCCGGATGGCGCGTGCACTGGTTGGGCGTGCCTGGCAACATGGAAAGTCAATGGGTGCCACAGCGTGGTTTTGCTTTTGAGCCTGTGGAGTTTGGTGGTGTGCGAGGCAAAGGGATTGTCAGCTTGGCACTCTTGCCCATGCGCTTGCTCAAAGCATTTTGGCAAAGCATTCAAGTGGTTCGCAGAGTCAAGCCCGATGTGGTGGTGGGCTTGGGTGGGTACATCACTTTTCCGGGCGGCATGATGTCAGTTCTGCTGGGCAAGCCCTTGGTCTTGCACGAACAAAACTCGGTGGCCGGCATGGCCAACCGGGTGTTGGCGGAGGTTGCAGATTGCATCTTCACAGCTTTCCCCAATGTCTTGAAAAAGGCTGTTTGGGTGGGCAATCCCTTGCGCCAAGATTTTTTAAACAAGCCCGCACCTGCAGAGCGCTTTGCAGCCCGCACGGGGCCACTCAAATTGTGGGTGGTGGGTGGCAGTTTGGGCGCCCAGGCCCTGAACGAGATCGTGCCCAAGGCCTTGGCCTTGATGCCCGAGCACAAGCGCCCCGTGGTGGTTCACCAAAGTGGCGCCAAACAAATCGATGCCCTGCGATCCAACTATGAAAAAGCAGGCGTGCAAGCTGAATTGACCCCCTTCATTGAAGACACGGCCCATGCATTTGCCCAAGCCGATTTGATCATCTGCCGTTCGGGTGCCAGCACGGTCACTGAAATTGCAGCGGTGGGTGCGGCCGCCATTTATGTGCCTTTCCCCTTTGCAGTGGACGATCACCAAACCACCAATGCCCAATTTTTGGTGGCAGAGGGAGGTGGCTGGTTGATGCCCCAAGCAGACCTGACGCCTCAAGCCTTGGCTGACAAGCTGGGAAGCATCACCCGTGAAGAATTGTTGGCTTGTGCTGAAAAAGCATGGGCTCTGAAAAAGACCCAAGCCACCCGTGAAGTGGTGGCTGCTTGCGAGGCCTTGGCCGCATGAAACACGCCATTCGTCATATTCACTTTATTGGGGTCGGTGGTTCCGGCATGAGCGGTATTGCCGAAGTTTTATTGAACTTGGGTTACACCATTTCTGGCTCAGACCTGTCCGACAGCAGCACCTTGCGGCGCTTGGCATCGCTCGGTATCCAAACCTATGTAGGCCACAGCGCTGACCACGTCAAGGGTGCCGATGCGGTAGTCACTTCCACCGCCGTGAAAGCTGACAACCCCGAAGTGTTGGTGGCGCGTTCACGCCATATTCCAGTGGTGCCCCGTGCAGTCATGTTGGCTGAATTGATGCGCATGAAGCAGGGCGTGGCCCTTGCAGGGACCCACGGCAAAACCACCACCACCAGCTTGGTGGCCAGCGTGTTGGCCGAAGCAGGCTTGGACCCCACGTTTGTGATTGGCGGTCGATTGAACAGCGCAGGCACCAATGCCAAATTGGGCACAGGTGACTACATTGTGGTGGAGGCCGATGAATCGGACGCATCCTTCTTGAACTTGTTACCCGTGATGGCGGTGGTCACCAACATTGATGCCGACCACATGGAAACCTACGGGCACGACTTTGAGAAATTGAAGGCGGCCTTTGTGGAGTTCTTGCATCGCATGCCTTTCTACGGCACAGCCATTTTGTGCACGGATGACGCTGGCGTGCGAAGCATTGTGGATCAGTTGGCTCGGCCAGTGACCACTTATGGTCTGCAAGAAGGCGCCCAAATTCGCGCTGTGGATGTTCGCGCTCAAGAGGGTCAGATGCACTTCACCGTGCAACGCCGCAATGGCGTGGTTTTGCCCGACCTGCCCGTGGTGCTCAACTTGCCAGGTTTGCACAATGTGTTGAATGCCTTGGCCGCCATTTCTGTGGCGGTTGAACTGGGCTTAGACGATGCGGCTGTTCAGCGTGCATTGCGCAACTTCAAGGGCGTGGGCAGGCGCTTCCAGCGCTATGGCGAAGTGAACATCTTGGCAAAAAATTCTGTACAAGCTGGGCGCTTTACCTTGATCGATGACTACGGCCATCATCCCGTTGAGATGGCGGCCACCTTGGCTGCAGCACGTGGCGCTTTCCCAGGCCGTCGTTTGGTCTTGGCTTTTCAGCCGCATCGATATACCCGCACACGCGATTGCTTTGAAGATTTTGTCAGCGTCATCAGTCAAGGTGCGGATGCTGTTTTGCTGTCTGAAGTGTATGCGGCAGGTGAAGCCCCCATCGTGGCGGCAGATGGCCGCTCTTTGTCGCGTGCACTTCGTGTAGCGGGCAAAATTGAACCCGTTTTTGTCGATAAAATTGAAGGTATGGCGCAGGCTATTTTTGACAATGCAAAAGACCATGATGTGGTCATTTGCATGGGTGCCGGCTCCATTGGCGCAGTCCCTGCGCAAGTTCAAAAAATGGGAGGTGCTGCATGACGGCCACTTCTCAGCATTTTGGCAAAGTGGCTGTGCTCATGGGAGGCCATTCGGCAGAGCGCGAAATCTCATTCTTGTCAGGCAAAGGCGTGTTGGCAGCCTTGCAGGCCAGAGGTGTGGATGCCCATGCCTTTGACCCCGCCGAGCGCCAACTCTCCGATTTGCAAACAGAGGGCTTTGAGCGATGCTTCATTGCCTTGCATGGCCGATTTGGCGAAGACGGCACCGTTCAAGGCGCGTTGGAATTGTTGGGCATTCCCTACACAGGTTCTGGTGTAATGGCCTCCAGCATTGCCATCGATAAAACCATGACCAAACGTGTTTGGTTGTCAGAGAATGTGCCAACCCCCCGCTATGTGCTGCTGCAGAAAAATGATTTGGGTGCCAAGGCTCAAGCCCATGTGCTGCAAAGCTTGGGCTTGCCCCTCATTGTGAAGCCAGCCCGTGAAGGCTCGTCCATTGGCGTGACCAAAGTGACACAGGCCAGTGAGTTGCTCAAAGCGCTTGAAGATGCGGCGCAATGCGACAGCGATATTTTGTGCGAACAATTTATAGCTGGCGATGAAGTCACTTGCCCGGTGTTGGGTGAGGGCGAAACTGCCAGAGCCTTGCCAGTGATTCGCATCGTGGCACCGGCAGGCAACTACGACTATCAGAACAAATACTTCACAGACGATACCCAGTACTTAGTGCCATCTGGTTTGCCAGAAGCCGAAGAAAAAGCCATTCAAGCGCATGTGGTCAAAGCCTATCAGGTGCTGGGCTGCAAAGGATGGGGCCGCGTGGATGTGATGATTGATGCACAAACCCGCCAACCCTATCTGCTCGAAATCAACACCTCACCCGGCATGACGGGACACTCTTTGGTGCCCATGTCGGCCAAAGCAGACGGCATGTCTTACGAGGACTTGTGCTTGCACTTGTTGGGTTCTGCAAGTTTGGAACATGCCAGCTTGGTGCATGCCGGTGTTCAGAAAGGTGGCGCATGAAAAAGCCCATCGTTTTGCCCATGGATGTGCGCCTCATGCAGTGGACAGCCACGGTCATGATGGTTGTTGCGCTGCTGATGTGCTTGGCCAGTGGCATCAGTTGGTTATTGCGCCATCCTGTTTTCTCGATTCAAAGCATTACCGTGAACGGCAATGTGACACACAGCAACCCTGTGACCTTGCGTGCCAATGTCATGCCCCAACTCACTGGCAATTTCTTCACTTTGAATTTGTTGCAGGCCCGTCAGGCGTTCGAGCAAATTCCTTGGATTCGTTCTGCGCTGGTGCGACGCGAGTTTCCCAACCGTTTGTCTGTGACTTTGGATGAGTTCCAGCCCGTGGCGCAATGGGGTGGTGAGGGTGATGGCAAATTTGTGAGTGTCGAGGGCACCATTTTTGAAGTCAATGCCGATGAGGTTGACAGCGAAACCTTGCCCCTCTTCAAAGGCCCAGAAGCACAAGCCCAAACGGTGCTCGAGATGTACAAGTTTCTCAAGCCACGCATGGACAAAATGGACATGAGCTTGAGCAAACTAGAGCTGAGTCAGCGCGGCAGTTGGTCTGCTCAGTTGGAGTCGGGGGCCACTTTGGAGTTGGGCCACGGCACGCAGCAAGAAATTGGCGACCGACTTCAATTGTTTTTCAAAACAGTGACGCAAATAGCGTCTCGGTATGGCCGAACAGCAAGCTCTTTGTTGTCGGCAGATTTGAGGTACGAGAACGGTTATGCACTGAGGTTGCGGGGTGTGACAACTTTGGCGGTAGATGGGTTGAAGAAACCTTAATTGGCAGATTGAAGATTTAGATCAGAACGGTTGAACATATGGCAAAAGAGTACAAAGATTTGGTGGTCGGTCTGGACATTGGAACTTCCAAGGTCATGGTCGTCGTGGCCGAGGTCATGCCAGGTGGCGAGTTGAAGTTGGCTGGCATGGGGGTAGCGCCTGGCAATGGCTTGAAGCGAGGCGTGGTGGTCAACATTGACGCCACGGTGCAAAGCATTCAACAGGCTTTGAAAGAAGCCGAGTTGATGGCGGATTGCAAAATCACGCGCGTCAACACGGGCATCACGGGCAGCCACATTCGCGGCCTCAACTCGAGTGGCATGGTGGCCGTCAAGGACAAAGAAGTGACCCCCGCCGACGTTGCGCGGGTGGTTGAAACGGCGCGTGCCATCAATATTTCCACCGACCAGCGTTTGTTGTTGGTAGCACCCCAAGAGTTTGTGATCGATGGCCAAGACGTGAAAGAGCCCATTGGCATGAGTGGCATGCGACTTGAAGCCAAGGTGCACATTGTCACGGGCGCACAAAGTGCAGCCGAGAACATCATCAAGTGTGTGCGCCGCTGTGGCTTAGAAGTCGATCAGTTGTTGCTCAACCCCTTGTCTTCAAGTTTGGCGGTATTGACCGAAGACGAGCGCGAATTGGGTGTGGCCTGCGTTGACATTGGCGCCGGCACCACCGATGTGGCCATTTTCACCAATGGTGCCATTCGCCACACCGCGGTCATTCCCATTGCGGGCGATTTGATCACCAGCGACATTGCCATGGCGCTTCGCACGCCCACCAAAGACGCAGAAGACATCAAAGTAGAGAGTGGTTGTGCCAAGCAGTTGCTGGCCGATCCTGAGGCTCAGGTGGAAGTGCCAGGCCTTGGCGATCGCGCACCCCGCATGCTGTCCAAGCAAGCTTTGGCTGGTGTGATTGAGCCCCGTGTAGAAGAAATTTTCTCGCTGGTTCAGCAAGTGATTCGCGAGTCAGGTTACGAAGAAGTTTTGTCATCGGGAATTGTGCTCACGGGCGGTAGCGCCGTCATGCCTGGCATGGTTGAGCTGGGCGAAGACATTTTCTTAAAGCCCGTGCGCCGCGGTGTGCCCAAATACACCGGCGCTTTGTCAGACATGGTGAGCCAGCCGCGCGTGGCCACCGTCATGGGCCTCATGGAAGAAGCCCGTCTGGCACGCTTGAGAGGTTTCAAGGTTTCGCAGAAGAAGGGTTCCATGAACAATGCCTTCACGCGTTTCAAAGATTTCATCGTGGGTAACTTCTGATGGATTGGCGCAAACTTTACTTGGCAAGGGGGAGTCCGCATCAGCGATGTTGAAACCCTCTTTCTTTCAAAAAATAAAATTTTCAAAAAATCAATATTTAGGCAACTGCAACAGTTTTAGGAGAGCACCATGAGCATTGAAATGATCCAAGTCGAAGAGTTCAACCAAGGAACGCAAATCAAAGTAATCGGCGTGGGCGGTGGCGGCGGTAACGCTGTTGAGCACATGATCGAGCGCAACGTTCAAGGCGTTGAATTCATTTGCGCCAACACCGATGCGCAAGCATTGGCTCGCAGTGCAGCGCACCGCTTCATTCAATTGGGCCATACCGGTTTGGGTGCTGGCAGCAAGCCAGAAAAAGGTCGCGATGCCGCCGAAGAAGCCATTGAAGACATTCGCGCAGCCATCGAAGGCGCCCACATGCTGTTCATCACAGCGGGTATGGGCGGCGGCACAGGCACGGGTGCTGCACCTGTGATTGCCCGAGTGGCCAAAGAAATGGGCATCCTCACCGTGGGTGTGGTCACCAAGCCATTCGACTTTGAAGGCGGTCGCCGCATGCAAAGCGCTGAATCTGGTTTGTCTGAACTCGAAGCCAACGTCGATTCCTTGATTGTGGTGCTTAACGAAAAGCTCATGGAATTGCCTGGCGGCGAAGACATGACGCAAGACGAAGCATTTGCACACGCCAATGACGTGCTGAAAAATGCGGTGGGCGGTATTGCAGAAATTATCAATGTGCCTGGCCATGTGAACGTCGACTTTGAAGACGTGCGCACCGTGATGGGTGAACCCGGAAAAGCCATGATGGGCACCGCTTCTGCCAGCGGCCCTGACCGTGCTCGCATTGCTTCTGAGCAAGCTGTGGCCTGTCCGTTGCTCGAAGGCATCGATTTGTCGGGTGCCAAAGGCGTGTTGGTCTTGATCAGCGCCGCCAAAGGCTCACTCAAATTGAGCGAATCCAAGCAAGCCATGAACACCATCCGTGCTTATGCCTCTGAAAGCGCACACGTGATTTACGGTACCGCCTACGACGAGAGCCTGGGCGACGAAATTCGCGTGACGGTGGTGGCCACTGGCTTGTCAAGCCAAGGTGCACGCCGCACTGCACCACCTTTGCAAGTCTTGCGCACTGGCACCTACGATGCACCGTTCACAGTCGACTCACACGATGCTGTGTCACCTGCATTGGGTGCACAAAGCCCAACTTTGGGTGGCGACTATGGTCGTTTGAACACCCCCAGCGTTTGGCGGACCAACCGCACACAAGCTGCTGCCAAAGTGGACGGCATGGCTTCAGCGGGCATGGACGACATTGAAATTCCAGCTTTCTTGCGCAAGCAAGCAGACTGATTTTTCAGACACAGTGGCTCACCAAAGCCTTCTGGGAGCAAGCTTGGGTTTGAGAATTTAAAATCAGCCCATGCTTGCTCAAAGAACTCTCAAAACCCTCACCCAAGCGGTGGGTGTGGGTTTGCACAGCGGTCAGCGTGTTGAACTCACGCTGCGGCCTGCGCCGCCTGGCACAGGCATCGTTTTTCGGCGCGTCGATTTGGCCGAACCTGTTGAGATTCACATCTCTGCCCAAAGCGTTACCGACACGCGGTTGGCGTCGACCATTTCCAGCGGCCAAGCCAAGGTGCACACCGTCGAGCATTTGATGTCGGCCTGTGCGGGTCTGGGCATTGACAATTTGATCATCGACATCACGGCCGAAGAGGTGCCCATCTTGGATGGCTCGGCTTCTTCCTTTGTGTTTTTGCTTCAAAGCGCAGGCATTGAATTGCAAAAAGAACCTAAGCAATTTATTCGTGTTTTGAAAACCGTTGAAGTGCGAGACGGGCAAGGCGAAAACATCAAGTGGGCCAAGCTCGAGCCTTACGATGGTTATCGATTGAGTTTTGAAATTGATTTTCACCACCCAGCCGTTGACTCCACGGGGCAACAAGTGGTGTTTGACATGGGCCGTGACTTGTATGCGCGCGACATTGCGCGTGCTCGCACCTTTGGGTTTACCAAGGATGTTGAGATGCTTCGCTCCAATGGCTTGGCCTTGGGTGGTGGCCTAGACAATGCCATTGTGATGGACGACTACAAAGTCTTGAACAGCGATGGCCTGCGCTACGACGACGAGTTTGTGAAACACAAAATTCTCGATGCCATGGGCGATTTGTACTTGGTGGGCAAACCTCTCATTGCCAGTTACACCGCATTCCGCTCGGGGCACGCCATGAACAATTTGTTGCTGCGCGCCTTGTTAGACCAAGCCGACGCCTACGAAATTGTGAGCTTTGACGATGTGAAAAAAGCACCGGCTGGTTTTGCCTTGCCCGTGCGTGCTTGGTAAGCCCGCTGAACTTACCCAAGCTCATCAATGACTGCGGCCACCGCGGTACATGCCGTGTGTTTTGCGATTCAGCACATCCAGGGCTGCCAACTTGTTCATCGACGGACTGGCATGCGCATGTGTGATGGCCAAGCCCAATGCGTCGGCTGCATCGGGTCCTGGCACTGAGGGTAGCTTCAACATGCGCTTGACCATCTCTTGAATTTGAGATTTGGCAGCACGGCCCTGACCCGTGATGGCCTTTTTCATTTGCAAGGCCGTGTATTCGGCCACCTCCAAATTGCAGGACACCAAGGCCGTGACACAGCAGCCCCGTGCCTGACCCAGCAACAAGGTGGCTTGCGGGTTGACGTTGACAAACACAATTTCAACCGAGGCCGTTTGAGGCTGATAGCGCTGGTTGATTTCTAAAATACCGTCGTAGATGACGCGCAGGCGATTGGGCAAGTTGCCTTGATTGACTTTGTCAGTGCGAATGACACCGCTGGCTACGTAGCTTAGCTGCGAGCCATTGACATCAATCACACCAAAGCCAGTGGTCTGAAGGCCGGGGTCAATGCCAAGAATTCTCATGGGGCGATTGTGAGGCAATGCTCAGGGCAGGGCAACATCATTCATGCGCGCCATGATGGTTTCTGCGCGGTCGCTCAAATAAGCAGATTGCGGCAATTTTTCAAAATAACGTGGCCGTGGCAACATCACCGCCAGGCGAGCAGCCTCCCAAGCGTTGAGCTTGGACGCAGACTTTTGAAAATAGTGTTGCGCTGCTGCTTCTGCGCCAAAGATGCCGCGCCCCCATTCAACATGGTTGAGATATAAAGTGAGAATTTGTTGCTTGTTCAAAAAAGTTTCCAGCGCCACAGTGATAACCCACTCTTGCGCCTTACGCAGCATGGTGCGTTCGCCACTCAAGAGTAAATTTTTGGCCAATTGCTGGGTAATGGTCGAGCCCCCCACTATTTTGGGTGTTGCTGTTTTGGCGCCATTTTTCTTGGCCGATTGGGCTTCTAGTTTGGCTTGTGTTTTGGCATTTTTTTGCCATGCTTTTTCAATGGCGTCCCACCAAATGCCATTGTGCGAAGTGAAGGCGCTGTCTTCCGATGCCAGCACGGCCCGCTTGAGTGTTTTGGCAATTTGATCGTCAGCTTGCCATTGTTGACGCCAAATGAGTTTTCCTTGGGTGCTGGCAATTTGCCAGGCTTGTGATCTTTCAAATGCGGTGGACGAAGGATTTACCGCGGCCATGAATGCCACGCGGCCTACAAAAAACAATTGCAAAACAACAAAGCCCGCCAGCATCAGCCAGAGCCATTGTTTGAAGGCTTTCAAAATAGAACCCAGCATGTCAGTGCAAATGTGTCATTGCGGTTGAGATATCAAAGCTCTTAAATCAGCCAACACCTCTTGGGTGGGTGGCTGCACGCCTCGCCAAAGTTGAAATGAGGCGGCTGCTTGCTCGACCAGCATGCCCAGCCCATCGCGCGCTTGGGTGCCATGAATTTGTGCCCACTGCATGAAGGCAAGGGCTGCGGGGCCGTACATCAAATCGCAGGCCAAGCCATTGCTTTGCAGCACACTGGCAGGCACTGGCAATGCGGCCTGGTGCAGGCTGCTGCTGCTGGCATTGATGACCAAATCGAAGGACTGGCTCAGAATAGCTTCGTGATTCAAAGCAAAAGCTTGGCAGTCCACGCCCTCCGATTGGGCCAAGCTGGCATGCCGCGCCACAAGTTGAACCGCCTTGTCGACACTTCGGTTGGCCACCCAGATGCTGTTTGCTTTTTCTGCCAACAATGGACCCAGCACACCGGCGGCAGCACCCCCCGCGCCAATTAGCAAAATACGACGACCCTTCAAGCTAAAGCCTGCGTTGTGAACCAAGTCTCTGACCAAGCCCAAGCCATCGGTGTTTTCGCCGTAAATGTGATCGCCTTCAAATTTGAGCGTGTTGCAGGCCTGCGCCAGCGCAACGCGGGGGCTACACTGCGTGGCCAATGCCGCAGCTTCGCTTTTGAAGGGCAGGGTGACGTTGCAGCCTTTGCCGCCACGGGCTTTGAAAGCTTCTACCGTGGTTTTGAACGCCTCCAAAGGCACCAAGGTTTTTTCATACTGAAGCGTTTGGCCAGTGAGCTCTGCAAAGCGCGACTGAATCCAAGGCGACTTGCTGTGCTCAATGGGATGGCCGAAAACGCAATAGTGGTCCATGAAAAATGATCCGTTAAGGGGGGGACTGAAGAGGGCGAGTTTGCTGCAAGGGCCTGCTTGAAACGGGGGCTAGCATGTTGGTTTCAAGCGTTTCGTCGCGTGCAAACTGAAAGCGAGTGACCACCACCAATTGATCGGCTTGCTTGTTCATGTCTGGGGTAAACGCTCCAAAGGGCGACGCACCGCGAACAATGGCCTGTGCACGTTGATCGAGTGCCAGTTGCCCTGAACCACTGGCCACTTCGGTATTTAAAACCCGTCCCTTGTTGTCCAAGCTAATGACCATGGTCAGTTGGCCATAGAGTTTTTGTCCCGCTGCTTGCGGAAAATTTTCAGTGCCAGTGAGCTCAATCGTGCGTCGCATTTTGTCGTAATACCGTGCAAAAGAAACTTCTTGGGTTGCAGGGCCAATGTATCTTTTTTTCGGACCGCCTTGAACCGACTGAGACTGTTTTTCAATTTGAGCCAGTTGGTGGGTGAGCTCTTTTTTGCGTTCAGCCAAGGCGTCGGCTGTTTTGGCATCTGTGTTTGGAAGAGGGCTGTCGGAGCTGAGTTGAAACAAGGCTTGTTTCAGTTGTTGAACCAAGCGTTGCTGTTCATTTTTGAGTGCTTCAATTTTTTGCTCAACTTGCTGCAATTCTGGCGTTTGCGCCGGGTCTGTTTGCACGCTGTAAGGGCTGGTTTGCAAGCTGCGACCGGGCGCATTCCCACCGCCTGCCAAATTAACTTGTGCCAAGGCCAAAGGGGTGTCGGGTGCATTTTTGCTGCGCGAATTGACCAACACCACTTCGAGGGTGTTGGTTTCAAACATTCTGTCGAAGGTGGCAGGTGAAACCCATTTCACGGTCAGCAGCACGGCATGAAAGACCAGGGACAGGCCCAAGGCCCATGCCAAAGCGCGGTGCGAGCTTTGATGCAAAGACAGGGGCATGGCGGCGTGTGACATTTTGAGGCGCGGGAGACAAGGGCTTATGGAGGGGCTTATGGTGGGGCTTATGAAGAGGATTCGTCTGCAGGCGCTTCATTCACATTCAGCGCCAAGGCAATGGGTCCCGTGGCGGCTTCTTCTAAATCTTCCATGGCATCGTCGATGGCGCTTGCATCTTCTAGGGCCTTGCTGGCAGCCGACGTGATTTTTTCAATGACTGTGCCATTGACATCCAAGGCCATGGCATCGATGTTGCCCAGTTGAACCTTGACCTGATCGCCACGCACCATGCCCGCAGCCCCCATCACATTGAACATCAAGGGCAAGTGATCGGCACGAACCAACCAACTGCCACCACCCATTTCTTTGACCAAGCTGGCCAGCAGTTCCGTGATATTTTCTTGCTTCAAATAGTGCAAGGTCCAAAACCGCTCCATGCCCGATTGATAGCTGTTGTAGGCGCTGTAAGCAGCTTCAAAAGCGCTGATGATGGCAAACAGTTGGGCATCTTTGGGTTTGAATGGCGCGGCCAACGCGGCGGTTGTGCCGTGTTGAACGCATGCAATGATTTGCCATTGATTGACCAAGTCGGTATAGCGGCGCAGCGGAGAGGTGCTCCATGTATAAGCGGGAACGCCAATGCCCGCATGCGGCAGCGCTTTGGTGCCCATGCGAACTTTGATGCCAGGCGACAAACTGGCTTGGCTTCTGTAAATAGCGGGCACGCCCAAACTGGCCAGCCATTGCCCCCACGTGCTGTTGGCCAAGATCATGGCTTCTGCCACGATCAAGTCGAGCGGCGAACCGCGTTGTCGAACACTGATCAGAACAGTTTCATTGCCCAAAGGGGGCGCATCGGCAATGGGACGCTGCAATCGGAAGTTGTAGTCGGGTCGGTTGAAAGTTTCGGGCTTGCCCCGAACCACTTCACGCCCTGCTTTCAAATGCTGAGCCAACCGCCAGAAGAATGCCAATTCAGAGTGTGTGAGGCCCAATAGGGGCGCATTGTCACGGGCTGCCGGCTGACTGTCTTCAAGCCACTCTTGCGTGACCCACTGATCGAGCTGGTCATGCCGCAAATTGGCCGCAATGTGGACGCGCTCCAATTTGGTTTCTGTGCGCTGAATGGCCAATGTGGCTTCGTCCAAAGTGACATACAAAGACACGGCTGGGCAGGCTTGGCCCTCTGCCAATGTATAGCTTTGCACCACGTCATCGGGCAGCATGGTGATTTTGTAACCCGGCATGTAAACCGTTGACAAGCGAGACCGGCCCACCTGGTCAATGGCGCTGTTTGGTTGGATGGCCAAGCCGGGCGCGGCAATGTGGATGCCCAAAATGACGGTGCCGGTGCCCAAGCCTTGCAGGGACAGGGCGTCGTCAATTTCGGTGGTTTGTGAGTCGTCAATCGAGTAGGCCTTGACCGTGGCCAATGGCAATGCTTGCGAAATGGCAGGGGCTTCCAATTTGGGAAAGCTGGTGCCTTTGGGAAAGTTGTCAAACAAGAAACGTTGCCAATGAAAATCGTAGGCACTGGCGATGGCTCCCGCGTTTTGCAACAGCGTGAGTGGGGCAATTTGGCTGGCCCGACTGGCTTCAACCACGGCCTTGTATTCAGGTGCATTTTTATCGGGCCTGAACAAAATTTTGTACAGCTGTTCCTTGATGGGCGCAGGGCACTCACCCCTGATCAAATCTTGCGACCAAAGCTCAATTTGCGCCAAGATTTGTTTTTTCTTTTCAATGCCCGCCAAAGCCAATTGAACTGTTTCGGCCGAGGCTTTCTTGAACCGCCCCTTGCCTGCGCGGCGAAAATAATGCGGTGCCTCATACAGCCGAATAAGGGCGCCCACTTGCTGTGTGGTGGTGGCGTCGGCACTGAAATATTCGCGGGCGATGTCGGCAAAACCAAACTCAGCTTCGGGCGCAAATTCCCAAGCCAAATCAAGCTCAATGCTTTGGCTAATGAGCGAGGCTTCAGACAGAAGTTGGGCCGGAGCTGGTTTTTCAAATTTCAAAAGTATGTTGGCACCTTTGACTTTGACCCGCTTGCCGCTGTCCAATTCCACCTGAACTGAAGCTTCTGCCTCCGACAGGACACGTCCAGCAACAAATTTGCCGGCTTCTTCAAACAATAAAAACATGGGTCAGATTGTCCCACGGGCGAGGCCTTGGCAAGCCTGATGCGTTGGCAAATTTAAGGTAAACCAGCAATTTGGGGGGAAGCGAAGGATAATTGCCGCATGTCGCTTGTGATTGAAAAACCCAGCTGGTGGTCACGATTCCTGCATTTGTTTGAAGGATTCGATGGCCCTTTGGCCTTCGCTGTCTTTGTGCTGGCGTGTGCGGGTTTGCTCATCATGTACTCATCGGGTTATGACCACGGCACACGTTTTGTAGACCATGGCCGAAACATGTTCATTGCGGCCAGCATCATGTTTGTGGTGGCGCAAATCCCACCCCAAAGGCTCATGACTTTGGCCGTGCCCATTTATACCGTGGGGGTGCTGTTGTTGGTGGCGGTGGCCATTTTTGGCATCACCAAAAAAGGCGCTCGTCGCTGGATCAATCTGGGGGTGGTCATTCAGCCCAGTGAAATTCTCAAAATTGCAGTCCCTCTCATGCTGGCTTGGTGGTTTCAAAAGCGAGAGGGCCAGCTGCGCCCCTTGGACTTTGTGGTGGCGGGTTTCTTGCTCATGTTGCCAGTGGGCCTGATCATGAAACAGCCTGACTTGGGCACAGCCTTGTTGGTTTTGAGTTCTGGTGCCGCCGTTTTGTTTTTTGCAGGTCTGAGTTGGCGCTTGATTGTGCCGCCCATTGTGCTTGGCGTGATCGGCATCGTTTTTCTGGTGATTTTTGAGCCTCAGTTGTGTGCCAATGGCGTTGACTGGAAAGTCTTGCACGAGTATCAGCGGCAGCGGGTGTGTACCTTGCTCGACCCTGCGCGAGATCCACTGGGCAAGGGCTTTCACATCATTCAAGGCATGATTGCCATTGGCTCTGGCGGTTTCTGGGGCAAGGGCTTTATGCAGGGCACCCAAACCCACCTGGAGTTCATTCCAGAAAGAACCACCGACTTTATTTTTGCCGCCTTTTCTGAAGAGTTTGGGCTGTTTGGCACTTTGCTCTTGATTGCTGGCTTTTTCTTCTTGGTGTTCCGAGGCTTGGTCATTGCCCGGGAGGCGCCTACGCTCTTCACTCGTTTGCTGGCAGGCAGTGTCAGCATGATTTTTTTCACCTATGCCTTTGTGAACATGGGCATGGTCAGCGGTATCTTGCCCGTGGTGGGCGTGCCTTTGCCTTTCATCAGCTACGGCGGTACCGCCATGGTCACTTTGGGTTTGGGTTTGGGTATTTTGATGTCCATTGCCAAAGCCAAACGCTTGGTTCAAACCTGACATACTGCCAAATCAACACACCCAAGCCTCAAAACTGCAGGGCCTTCCGGCCTTGCCTACAATGACACCATGATTTCACGCGAACCCACCATCGAACGTCTGGCCACTGCCAGGTCCCTCTTGCTCGAACCCTTTGGTTTAGATGAAAGCCATCTCTCCAAAGCGCTTTCTGCCATCAAGGCGCACAAGGTTGACGATGCCGACTTGTACTTTCAATACACCCGCGCTGAGGGCTGGAGTTTGGAGGAGGGCATTGTCAAGACGGGCAGCTTCAGCATTGACCAAGGTGTGGGTGTGCGTGCAGTAGCGGGCGAGAAAACAGCCTTTGCTTATTCCGACGACATCTCAGAAGCTTCCTTGATGGATGCGGCCCACACGGTGCGCGCCATTGCCCAAGCTGAGCAAAATCGCAAAGCCAAAGTGCCCACTCGCAAGGTGGCCGGCATCCGCTCTTTGTACCCCTCTCTAGACCCCATGGGTACCTTGAACAGCACCGACAAAGTGCAGCTGCTTGAAAAGGTCGAGCAATTGGCCCGGGCCAAAGACCCACGCATCAAACAAGTCATGGCCGGACTGGCCAGTGAATATGACGTCGTCATGGTGGCACGCGCAGATGGCACTTTGGCCGCTGACGTTCGCCCCTTGGTCAGGCTTTCTGTCACCGTCATTGCCGAGCAAAATGGTCGGCGTGAAGTGGGCAGTGGCGGCGGAGGCGGCCGCTTTGGCTTGGCTTATTTTGACGATGCCATGGTCAATGCGTATGTCAATGATGCTGTGCATGCTGCACTCACCAATTTAGAGGCCCGGCCAGCGCCTGCCGGTGTGATGACGGTGGTCCTGGGCCCTGGTTGGCCTGGCGTGCTGTTGCACGAAGCCATTGGGCATGGCCTCGAGGGCGATTTCAATCGGAAAGGCTCTAGCGCTTTCAGCGGCATGATTGGCAAACGGGTGGCCGCCAAAGGCGTGACGGTGCTAGACGATGGCACCATTTCTGACCGACGTGGCTCCTTGAATGTGGACGATGAAGGTTGCCCCAGCCAGCGCAATGTGCTCATTGAAGACGGCATCTTAAAAGGCTACATCCAAGATGCCATGAATGCCCGGCTGATGGGAGTCAAGCCAACTGGCAATGGC
>SXGQ01690271.1_pt1 | contig 40753 bp, 33 predicted proteins | sample 3178371 | NCBI WGS metagenome assembly SXGQ01 (sample SAMN11356859, study PRJNA531348) | freshwater metagenome | isolation source: freshwater sample F1-20 | place: China: Fuxian Lake, Yuxi | collected 2017-12-25
AATGGTTGATTAAATACTAAACAAATAATGAACAAGCTTTTCATATTTTTTACACGCGACACATTCCAAGTATCCAATGGTTGATTAAATGATCGACAATGTACAAACATTTCTGACATATTTGTAACATGTGATACATCCCAGGCGTTTAATGGTTGATTAAATGGTCGACAAAAATAGAACATATTTTCCATATTTTTTACACGCGACACATTCCACGCATTTAATGGTTGATTAAATACTGAACAGCCAGAAAACATGCTTCCCATATTTTCTACACGCGACACATTCCACGCGTCCAATGGTTGATTAAATGCGAAACATTTATAAAACATAGATGCCATATTTACCACACGCGACACATCCCAGGCGTTTAATGGTTGATTGAATTTATCGCACTTAGCAAACATTCCCGCCATATTTGTAACATTTGACACATCCCAATCTTGAATTCCTTCAAACATGTTATTTCCGAAATTCCAAACCATAATAAACAATTTTGAAAAATCCGTGATTAAAGTCACATCCCACGTTCGAATGTGTCCATAATTGTGATCTTCTTGTGACATATATTTAATAATGGCTGTTTGTAATTCTTCTCTTGTGGTCGGCTTGAACTGCACACCGCCATGTTGGTGACGTTTTCGTGGACTTTTACGTGTTTGTATACAACGTTTTTTTGGTCGGCTGCGTGTTTTCATATACTTTTGTGAGAACAAAATGATCCCAAAGGTTTAAAACAAGAATCAAAAAACACGTCAAGTGAAACAGAAAAACCCTTTGACTCTCGCAAACGAGCTTTGTCTGTCGGCAAATCAACCTTAAAACGCCGAAAAATCGCTCAACATAGGCATTGGATAATTGGAATTATTGTATTGACTAATGGCGTCGTAATTCGGCACAGCTTTGCAAGTCATCGGTGGATCTGGACATCTCGCGCAAGCTGGACAGGGAGGACATTTTGATTTATCCACCTCTCCTGGAACTCGTATAACTGTTGCCGGAGGACAAACTGGAGGAATGACTTCGGATTTCAATATGTATAAATCCTCCTGTCCGCTGGGTATTTGGCTGCGCGGTATTCCAGGAGGTAATAAGGAACTATAATCGTAATTTGACGTCGCAGCCACACCTGCAACCCCGTTACCAGCAGGACCTTGGGCATAAAATGCTGTATTGCCGCCAGGACCCGTCACACTTCCGCCGGTTAGCAAAGGAGATTGTGGCGGCAAAGTATTGCCGGTTGCGCCGAAATATTGGGTACTAGTTATGGCGGCTGCCGCACTGCCACCATGTCCGTTGTCGTAGTAATAATATGTACCAGAATTTGTCACAACTTTAATAGCTTCTCTCCCATTATCGCCAATAATAACCGTTGCTGTGGCTCCATTCGGTCCATAAAATATGTAAGCTTCGCCATTCGGTCCGTAATAATTCACATATCCTTCAACGCCTCCTGTGGCTGTTGCGTCCGCCGCACCCGATGCCGTGGCTGTTGAAGTAAACACAACAGGAGTGGTCATTCCTGGCAAAGTAATTTGCAAATATTGACTTCCATCCAAATTTGTTCCCACAATCGCTTTCTCTCCAGCAGATGCCGTGAATGTTGATCCAGATTCCAATCGATCGGCTGCGCCTGTATAGTGGTTATAATTGTCAAATTTCGGTTTGCCGCTGCCTCGTTTCGCGACTATTTGAGCTTTAGTATCTTCTCCTGTGTTTGATCCAGTTGTAAATCCTTCTGCACCCGCGCCCGTGCCGGAAAACTGCCGAGAACAGAACAATAAACCTAATAATATCAATAACACGACAAATATAGCTTCCATATAATACCTTCGGGTTGTTTCTCTCTCTTGCATGTTTTCTTACAGTTTACAGAGGAAGGAGGAAGAGAAAAAAAGGAAAACAACTGTTTGCCGTCGCCGCCAACTCGCAGAAAATTAATCAAATTAACATATAGAGAGAACTGAGAGAAACATGGCAGCAACCAACATATCTGTAGAAGATGCCTTATCGGAATTTTACAAATTAAAGTCCAAGTTTGAAATGGAAACGAAAGCCATGAGAACAAAAATCGCTCATTCGGATTTGAGCTCCAGAGAGAAATACGCAGAATTTTTGCAACTTAAACCGAAATGTATCAATTGTAAACGACCTTCTCAACGTGGCACGATTTTCAGAATATCTTATAATCCCGACACAGCGAAAGGAGATTCTTACCGAGTATTCAAAGCTCAATGTGGCGATTTGGCAAATCCCTGCAATTTAAACATTGAAATAGAAGTCGGAAAAACAGATACCTTAGACAGTTTAATGACCGGGATTAATTCAGAAATACGTGCGACTAAAAACGAAATCATTGATGGCAAAAACAAGGTGTTATTTGGGTTAACTTCGGAGAAGGATGCCCTGGAAAGTTTCGATATTAACCGCAAGTTTATCAGCGATTTGATGTCTTTGTATGAAGATTATTTGCAACAATGGACGCATATTGTCGAAAATCCCGCGAAGCTTCAGGAGTTGCAAGAATCTATCACCCAATCTTTTGACTTTATTCAGCAAATCAGGCAATGTATGTCGGAATACAAAACCACAGGCAATGAACAATTGGCGACAGATGCCGCAAGAATTTATGCAACATTGTTACAACCTCTGTTGACAAAAATCCGGAATTTAAAATACAGAGAGAGTGGAGTATTGTTTGAACCCGCGAAAGGCGTCCATGAATTGGTTCAATTGCCCTACACTGTCAAGGACATATTGGTCGCGACTTTTCCAAGTTCTGTGGTGGCTTTCGATGTTGGATTAAAAGTTATGGCGACGAAGGCGGCGGCTGCTGCCGCTAAACCGAAAAAAACTGCTGCTGCCAAAAAAGGCGGTGGTGGTGGTGGTGTTACAGAAGATAACAATGATGATTTCCAAGAAATTCCTCTGTCTTATTCCCATTCCCAGCAATCGTCGGCTGCCACGGAAGCCAACACTGCAGGCACGGAAACAGAAGAGGAACCATTGTTCGGATATGGCAAAGATGGCGTGTTATGGACAACTCCTCAGTACAAAGCCATTTGGGAAAGTTTGCCGGAATTGGCACGTATTCAATTCAAAATGCACCCAGAATGGATGAAATTATATGTCACAACATGCGCAGCGAACCGGCGCGCCAGCGGCGAATTATGTAAACTTATACCCGCGCCTGGATTAATTATTCCGCCAAAGAAAACTGTGTCTGGAACATACAATTTGGGAGTTTCCACCTACACAGATGTTTTTAATGGACTTCCTCCCAATTTGCAAATTACTTATTTAGCAATGTATTCCGAAGATCCTCAGACTGGCGCGAAAAATTATAAACTCATGACGGATGCTATCACGGATGTTGTTGCGGAAAGTATGGGAATGACGTCGGTCGCACGGTGAAATCCCCTGTTCACTCTGTCATAGCAGAACAACCCAGAAGACAAATGAATTACATGGTCGCGATGCAGGAAACCAAGTATTGGGCTTGCCATGCAAGCCAGCGTCTCCTTTGGAGACTTCCCCTGCGACCCTCCTTTCCACCAACCCAGAAGATAAGGTAATCAAATGTCGCGATCGAGAGAAAAATTTTCCGCGATCGCCAACAAACTGGTGGAACTGAATTATTGGCGATTTATCTCCTGTTCTCTCTGCCAATGCAGAACAACCCAGAAGATAAAGTAAATCAAATGTTGTGATCGAGAGAAAAATTTTCCGTGAACCCGCCAACAAATTGGTGGAACTGAATCATTGGCAATTTATCTCCTGTTCTTTCTCACTTTCGTCACCAACCCGGAAGATAAGGTAATCAAATGTCGCGATCGAGAGAAAAATTTTCCGCGATCGCCAACAAACTGGTGGAACTGAATTATTGGCGATTTATCTTCTGTTTTTCGCCGAACATGTCTTCAATTGACCAGGCGAGCGGGGCTTGCCCCCGCCGCTTAGAACAATGAAAGGAGGGGTCGTAGGGGAACCATCGGTTCCCTACAGAAATCTACTTAAAGAGAACCCTCCATACTAACGTATGTCTGAGATGACCAAATTTACAGGACGAGTCAAATGGTTCAACAACAAAGCTGGATATGGCTTTATTGAAACTTTGAATACGGGCGCGACTGCGGCAACAGAAAGTCGAGATTTATTTGTGCATTTCTCTGGCATTTCAGCAGATGTAAAGTTCGCCTATTTGGTGCAGGGCGAGTATGTCGAAGGAGAATATGAGACTGCGGATAATGACAAGGGATACAAAGTGTCTGGCGTAACAGGAGTTCAAGGCGGCAAGTTGATGTGTCAAACCCGTCTTGAAATGCGCGAATCCAGACAAGCTTATGCCGAAACTCGGCGAGGCGAAGTTGGAGTCGGCGACGATTGCAGCGATTCGGATCAATCTGCGGTTTGTGCTCCAGTCAGACACAATGGTGGCAGCGGCAGACCACAAACATCTCGCTCTTTCAGACAGCGAGGAGATCGCGACCGAGATGGCGGAGATGGCGGAGATGGCGGAGATGGTGGAGATGGTGGAGATCGTGACCGTGTTCAGCGAGGGGAGCGTGAACATGAACGAGCCCGGGAAGATCGTGACAGACTTCGTCAACCTTATCCATCCAGAGCTGGCGACCGATCCAGCGACAGAGATCGCGATAGACCCAGAAGACCTCGAACTCCCAGTCCAAGCCTCAATAACCGAGCCCAAAGTCCACAAAGACGAAATTCATCCAGACGATCGTTTGAGCGCGAACGCACAAATTAAATGATGTGCAATACGTTAAATAAAAAACAGGTTTGCAGCTGCAAACCCGTGTTTTATTTAATTTACTACTAATAATCGCTATCTACACGGCGGCGGCTATCTACCATACATGCAATTTATCAATTTATTTATACCATTAATAATTCGTCCAACACTTGATCGGGTTCTTCATACAATCGATGATTGATTCCGGAAACGCATTCGCGAAGTAAGTCGTCGATTTCCCTTTGGGAAAGCTTGTTTGCTTCAACAAACTCGATTTCCCTGCGGGAAAGCTTGTTTGCGTCTTGAATGTCTTTGAGAATTCTGCAGGCAATTTCCATGGCTTGAATCTTCTCTGCAACTTCGTCAATTTCTCCATCTTCTAGCTTATAAGGCTTGGTGTCCGCAAAGAACTTGGTTGCTGAAATCTTTGGGTTCCAAGATGACACATCGAACTCGGTCCATACACCTGATTTACATAGAATATTAACATAAGTACATCCGCGTACTTTGCAGATATATTTGTATGCTTTTTCAGTATCACACCATTCGCCAATAGTTAAAATGATATTTCCTACGCTTCTTACCTTTTGTTTTGTCGTTCTCGATCGCACGCATTCATTTGTTTTCACAAAATTAAATGCGCGGATGGTCGCGATGTCTTCAAATGCTCTCAAAATCTCCTGGATATCGCACATTGCATAGCTAATGTTGCGAATGCAAAGGGACATGGGGGCGGTCATCATTTCGGTCATTTTCGCTTTACGTTGTTACGTTTCAATTGCACAAGTTAATGCCTTTTCGGAAATTCCAGAAAATCATTTCAATTTTAGCAAGGAACCAAGGTTCCCTGCAACCCTCCTTTCATTTGTTCTAAGCGGCGGGGACAAGCCCCGCGCGCCTGGTCAATTGAAGGCGCAATCACTGACAAACAGGAGAGAAATGACCAATAATTCGGTTCCACCAGTTTGTTGGCGTGGTCGCGGAAAATTTTTCTCTCGATCGCGACCAAGTGTTTTCCATTTTCTTCTGTTTTGTTCTGTTTCAGCAGAGGGAACAGAAGATAATGCAATGGAATTAACCAATAATTCGGTTCCACCAGTTTGTTGGCGTGGTCGCGGAAAATTTTTCTCTCAATCGCGACCAAGTGTTTTCCATTTTCTTCTGCATTGGCAGAGTGAACAGGAGATAAATTGGTAAGATAGTGTTAATTAAGACGTTTTTTGTTTTTTTCTTTTCACCTCCTCCCCCAGGAGGAAAAGGTTGGTTGTTTTCTTCGGGCGAGCGCAGCGAGCCCGGCCGGCCCGGAGACAACCCACCAGAACAAACACACCAATTGATGATTCGTTTTTGCGGTAGCAAAACAAATGTTTGCCATAGCAAACTTGGAAAGTTATGCCTCAACCAAATCCGAGAGAAAACTTTCCAGACTAAAAGGAACTTTCACCATTGTCTCCTGTCTTTGCAATGCAAAAGCCTCGCGTGCGGAAAATAGTAAATACAACTATTTCCTTTGTATCTTTTATTCTGCAAATGTCCACGTCTGCTGAACCATCATCCGCGAAACCGCGTGTATGTCTGAACATGATTGTCAAAAACGAAAGTCAAATTATAGCAAGGTTGCTGGAGTCTTGCAGAGGACACATTGATCAAGTATTTATTTGTGACACCGGTTCCACCGACAACACAGAGGAAATTGTGCGAACTGTGTGCGCGGAACTGGACATTCCATGCAAAATCATACACGAAGAGTTTCAGAACTTTGGACACAATCGGAATATATCGTTGCGAGCTTGTGCCAAGTTTTTGGCAAACTCTTCTGGATCCGGAGAAGAAAAGAGAGAAACTCGGAAAGACTGGGACTGGTATATTTTGTTGTTGGACGCAGATATGATTGTGTCTCCTGATGGAGTAAACTTGCACGAGTTTCTCTCCCGTAGTGAAAATACAGGCGTGGAAGCCTTTTCCATTCAACAATCCGATCCAGCCAACATCATTTGTTACAACAACATTCGATTGGTGGCGGCTTCTGCTGTTGTAAGCGGGAATTTGTCATATAAGCGCAAAACTCACGAATATATGGGATTCAGCAGCGGAACAAAAGCTGCGCTTATTGATCCGAAAGACATTCGGTTTGTTGACATTTCGGACGGAGGATGCAAATCTGACAAATATGAACGGGACGAAAAAATTTTGTTGCGATGCATTTCGGAGTATCTAGAGCGCGGCGGCAGCAGCAGAAATGGAACCGACACAGAAACAACTCCTGCTGAACATGCGAGAGATGTGTTTTATTTGGGAAACACTTACTTTGATAGTTCCATGCCAGAGCCAGATAAATGGCATAATGCCGCGAAATATTACAAAATGCGGGTTGAATTATCCACGACCATCGCCAAAGATGCCTGGGCAGAAGAAACCTTTTATTCCATGTATCGCATCGGGTTATGCGAACTTGCTGCAGCCGTCGCCGCCACACCAGCGGACCCCATAGGGGGCGCGCTAACCCGGGCAACCGCGTGGTGGTTGCGAGCTTTTGAATTTCATCCCTGGAGAATCGAAGGATTGTTTGAACTTATCCGTCATTGCCGAGTGCGCAAACAATATCGAACCGCGGATATGTACTACACCGCTGCACATAACATCATTGCTAAACACAAACGAGACAACTTTGTGTCTGCTAATCAATACATTTTTTTGCATAAAAACAAATATACACACGAACTGTTCATCGAATATTTGTATTTTGCTGCGCACATTGGCAAATATTTGTCTGCAGAAGATGTGTTGTATATGTTAAATAATGTCGCGGCTGCAGCGGGCGCGGGGTCCAAACGAATCTATGAAGCCTTGCAACTTCTGAAGTTTTACAAGAAAAAACACATGATATTGCCCGCTAAACAAATTATGTCCGCAGATCAAAGCATTCAAGTAGCAATTCCTGGCGATGGTGGCGGCGGCGGAGGCGAAGGCAAAACCCTTTTTTATTCCTCGTCTTCTGCTTTAATCTCTGCTCACGACACCGCCCACTCAGGATATGTTATGAATATTCGTTATGTGAATTATTTAATTGACCCAAAAACAGGAAAATATCATTATCCTACCAAGAAAAATGGAACCCCATATTTGATATCCATCAACAAATGGGTGAAATTATCCGAAGAATTTAAAATTGTATCTGAAGGTTGGTTTCCATTGGATTGTAATGATGTTGGACATTTCGGAGACACGGCATTCATTGGTCTGGATGATTTGCGAATTCATCCTGCGTTGGCGACGGCAACAACTACGCCTGACCCAGAGTATTATTTCATTGGCAACAGAATTTTCTCTCCGTTGCCGTTAACAGACGAAACTCCAGGCAATGACAACAACCGCGGAAAAATATCCATGGTCATGGGAAAGTGGTCACCGGGTTCTCAGTTGTTGTTTGAAGAAATCCACTATGAACATGTCGCGTCTGTTGGTTTTGGAAACCTCATTGCGACAGTCAATGTCGAGAAAAATTGGGTATTTGCAGGAGATGGAATTGATACGTTGATTTATAAGTGGTCACCATTGACAATACTTTCACGCGCGCACAACCACGACCGCGCCACCACCTACAACTATGTCAAACAGGCGGAACACAACATGCCTCCAATTTTTACCCATGTTAGAGGTTCAACGTGTGGGTTTATTAATCCAAACCCCAGCAAAGATCGCAGCACAGATCCCAGAGAGATGTGGTTCATTTGTCACTTAGTCTCTTCAGAACCTGCTGAAACTCCCAGACATTATTACCACATGGTTGTTGTGTTGAACTCTGAAACTTTTCAGTTGTTGCGATATTCTGCTCCTTTTTCGTTCGAAGGACAAGCCATCGAATATTGTTTAAGTGCACACATTCACCGGGATGGCGCCACATTAATCGCGAATTATAGCACATGGGACAAATCGACCCGGATTGGGTTTTACAACATAGAAGATATTGAAAAAATTATGATCCGCATGTGATCACATTTGCTGTGTGGTCGCGGAAAATTTTTCTCTCGATTGCAACCAAGATTTTCCATTATCTTCTGTTTTGTTCTGCATTGGCAGATAGAACCGGAGATAATGCAAAGAAATTAACCAATAATTCAGTTCCACCAAATCGTTGGCGCTCGCGGAAAATTTTTCTCTCGATTGCGACCAAGGTTTTCCATTTTCTTCTGTTTTGTTCTGTGTTGGCAGAGAGAACAGGAGTGGAATCACCAATAATTCAGTTCCACCAAATCGTTGGCGCTCGCGGAAAATTTTTCTCTCGATTGCGACCAAGGTTTTCCATTTTCTTCTGTTTTGTTCTGTGTTGGTGAAAAGGTGGGGTCGCAGGGGGAGTCTCCTCAGGAGACGACGGCTTGCCTTGCAAGCTCAATCCTTGGTTCCCAGCATTGCAACCAAGGTTTTCCATTATCTTCTGTTTTGTTCTGCATTGGCAGAGAGAACAGAAGATAAATTAGTAAGATAGTGTGAATTAAGATGTCTTGGAGTTCTTTCTTCCCCCTCCCCGGAGGAAAAAGGTTGGTTGTTTCTCCGGGCTCGCTGCGCTCGCCCGGCCGGCCCGGAGACAACCCACCAAAACAAAACACACCAAATGATAATTGGAAAGTTGTACCTCAAACGAAAACTGGAGAGAAACTTGCCAGTTTGAAAAATTTTCCGCAAACCAGCCAACAATTTAGTTACACCAATTCGTTGGCAGTTTCTCTGAATTATCTTCCGTTTTTCTCTGCCAACACAGAACAAAACAGAAGAAAATGTAAAACCTTGGTCGCGATCGAGAGAAAAATTTTCCACAAACGCCAACAAATTGGTGGAACTGAATTATTGGACATTTCTCTCCTGTTTATCCGCCAAACTGTCCCCGCCGCTTAGAACAATTGATAAAAAAGGTCGTAGGGGAAGTCTCCTTAGAAGACGACGGCTTGCACAACAAGCCCAATCCTTGGTTCCCTACGTTTATTCTTTTTTAACAACAATAACCTTTGTATTTTCATCTATTTTTCCTGCTGGTTTCTCCACAGTTTCGTCAATGTTGGACGCAGCAGCTATAGCCAAGGGAGATCGCAAACCGCCCCACATAGATGGCGCGAAATCTGGACTAGCTTCTCCTGAATTTTCCTGGGCGGCAGTGGCAACAGCAGCAGCTTCAACTGCCGGTTTTAATTCAAACTTGGCTCCTGGTGGCGGAGATTTTGGTTGAGGTTGAGGTCGCAAATGAGCTGGTGGTGGACCCGGAGGAGATTTTGGTTGAGGTTGCAGGGGTAAAGGTAATTGTGTCTGGCGTGCAACTGCCCCTGGAGGTGGACCTGGAGGAGATTTCGGCATTTCCGCATCCGGTATAAATTCCCGCTGTGTTCCAGTTTCAGCATACGCCAATGTGTGCATATCTTTCACGTATTCTTTCACAACTTTTTCCAATTCCTCCTTAGATGTCGCGGCGGGTTTACCAAGAAGTGTTGTGATATTGTGCGAATAAGACATATTTGTCAATTGATCAATGTTTTCTTCTGTAATAATTCGCATTTGAATACCCATAATTTGCAATTCTTGGATCAACAATTTAAACGCATAAGGAACTCGAACCAAACTGAAAGATCGCCCATGACGAGAGACATTTTTGACATTTAAGACTCCTTCAGGAGTTGTATGGAATTTCACTGGACCATCGACAAATGGACTGAGAAATATGTTTTTGGCTTCATTGTAAATGGCAATGGCTCCTGTTTTATTGCACACAGCCATATAATATTCGTCTGCGCGAACCATCATAGATTCTTCCAAAAAATGGGATAATCCATGCCCAGCCACGCCATCTCGTTCCATTTCGCCAATACGCAACCCACCATCGTTCGCCCGACCACCAATTGGTTGCCGAGTTAAAAAAGCATTTGGTCCACGAGCGCGATAATTTATTTTGTCTTTCACCATATGTTTCAGCCGCATATAATACACTGGACCAACAAACACATCCGCTTCAATTTGTTCCCCGGTGGTTCCATTATAAGTCAATTCATTGCCGGTGTGATTAAATCCCGCGCGAGTCAACATCGGTCCATAGGTGGAATAATTCGACCCCTGTACTTGAAAAGCTGTGCAATCCCCAAATCCACCATAATGCAAACAAGCTTTGCCAAACATTTGTTCAATTAACATCCCAATAGTCATACGAGATGGAATCGCATGTGGATTCACAATCATATCAAATCTGACTCCATCAGCGGTGAATGGCATGTCTTCCTCCGGTATTACCAACCCAATGGTTCCCTTCTGTCCGACACGGGACGCCATTTTGTCGCCAATCGCAGGCACTCGGTCTTCTCTCAGACGAACTTTGGCAACATTAAATCCCTCTTCCCCGAGAGTAATAAAAGCTTTGTCCACAAAACCCAATTGACCCTTTTTGGTTTTCACAGAGTCATCGATCCACACATCTTTGTTTGTCACATCGGAATTAATCTTGCCAATCAAAATTATTTTATCGTTCAGTTCTGTGCCTTCTCTGACCAATCCATGATCATCCAGGAAACTATAATCATATCCTTTGCGTTTTCCAATGACATTGTTCTTCTCAATGTTGGCAAATCGGGAATTCATGGCGCCATTAATTTTGGAACTTTCCTCCCGGGCTTCATACATGGAATAATAACTTGTTCTGAATAACCCCCGATCAATGGATGCTCGGTTTATTAGAATGGCATCTTCGACATTATATCCTGTGTAACACATAATTCCAACAATAACATTTGCACCATAAGGTTGTTCTTCGTTGTTAATATATTTTAAATAGCGGGATTTAATCAGAGGAATTTGTCCATTATTCAGCACAACTCCCATTTTATCGATGCGCATTTGATAATTGGAATGATACACAGAAACGGCTTGTTTGCTTTGACCGCAGGAAAAAACATTGCGCGCTATTGGATTATTTTCAGGATAAACGACCAAATTTCCCATAACGCCGAGAATAAATGTCCGGTCGATTTCCATATGAGTGTAGGGTTTGGTCGGATATACGTCATAATTCACGGCAATTAAGGCGTTCTCTTCTTCAGCGGTATCAACATAATCTACCATGGATTGATTCTCTCGAAGCTTCGCGATGGTGGCGTTCTCGCCGTCCCCGTTATACAATGTTTCCGGGCGATATAATTTGTTTTTCTTGGGAGCAAATGCCGCAGGTTTGGGTAAAAAACCAGAGGTGATTTGGGACCAAGTTATTTCCCCAGTTTTTAATCCGTCCTGTATTACGCGGCGATCATAACTCAATTTTTTGTTGTGTTTTCTTTTTCCTGCGTCAGCACCATTAGCGGCAGCGGCGGGCAGAGTATAATAAATTGGACGAGTTAATCGTCCAGCATCCGTGTACAAATTGACCTCGTTGTTTTCGATATCAAACGAAATGCTCGTATAAATCGGCAAAATTCCATTCCTGCGGTATAATTTGAGTATGTCAATGAGTTCCGATGGGTGTTCAATCGCGCCAATCCAGGAGCCATTGACGAATAATTTGGTGTAAACAGCTAATTCTTCTGTGTTGCATTCATGAATACTTTTCACAACCAAATCGGGATGCGGCGGCGGAGATGACAACAACCATTGTATGAGTTCACCTGCAGGAGAACCACTCGTGACATACGCACTAATAGCCATGTGTTTATGAAGACCAATGTTGCCACCATCTGGAGTATCAATGGGATCAATGTATCCCCATTGAGACGAATTTAATAAACGTGGACCAACAACTTTTGCACTGGCATCCAATGGCAAGTTTATTTTTCGGAGATGCGAAATAAACGTGTACCAACTGAGTCGATTTAAATCTTGCACGGCGCCCAGGCGTTTGGTTCGGGCATCTGCTCCCCAATTTCCTTTGAAACCTTTGCGAAACCCCTGTTCAACAATTCGATCTTTGAAAAACGTTTTGAAGTTGGATTCAATCAGAGATGTGAAATTATTTCGGTACATATTGTCCGCGCCGGTGGCGGCGCTGCTGCTGTCCGCTCGCGATCGATGTTTTTTATTGCCTTTTGTGGCGGCACCTTCTGTGCCCGGTGCGCCGGCAGCCCCCGCAGAATCGTCGACATATGCGCCTTTGTGGTAATAATATTCTTCATCTATTTTGCGTGCAATGTCCTTTTTCTGCAGTAAATAGTATTCTCGAAATAAATCATACATCAATGATCCAGTTAATTCCACCCGTTTGTATTTGAAATTATCTCGATCTGTGGGACGTTTCTCTCCCGTAGAGACTTTTAACATCCGATAGACCATGTGTCCCAGGAAGAAAGCTTTGTTGATGAAATTCATTTCGCCGACGTGTGGAAGAAAAAAGTCCGTTAATATTTCCATAACGGTGATAATTGTGCCGCGTTTGGTTAATTCCGCCATGAATTCCAGGGCGTTTTGCTGCGTAAATGTCCATCCGGCATCATGAACCGAAGGTATGAACAAATCGATCAAATGTTCCTGTTGATTCATGTCCAACAGGCAAGTTTTGATAATGTCTCGGTCGGAAATGACCCCCAGAGCTCGCATAAGAATAAATAACGGCACGGGTTTTTTGACGTTTGGAACAGCCACAACAATTTGTCCATTGGTGTAGTTCGGCGAAGGCGCAACAATTTTGACTGCCAATGTGCGGATAGGTTTGGATGTATCTTCGGACACGGATCGAATTTCCACAGAATGAGTGTATACGTCATCGGGTTTATAGGACCGAATGTACAACATATTATTACCAAATTCCTCCTGGGGTATGATAATTTTTTCTTTTCCATCGATGATGAAATATCCCCCTGGATCATTGCGACATTCGCCCATGTTGAACCGAATTTCTCTCGGTAATCCCCGAAGAATACATAAATCTGATTGCATCATGATGGGAAATTTTCCCAGCAATATTTTTTCAAGTTTGGTGGTTTTTATTTCTGGTGCTGCGGCACCCCCGCCCCCACCGGAATAAATGTATTCCACATGAACATCGTAATGTATGGTAAAACCATAGGTCATATTTCGCAATCTTGCCTCATTCGGATACATGTAGTGTTTCTTTCGGTCATCATAAATAACCGGTTTACCATAATAAATATCTTTTCCATCTTTTCCACCTAAATATAGCAAACATTCATTGCGAGAATTATCCGCGCGACTTTCGTCTTCCCGCTCGATGAAACGAATGGGATTGTTTTCTTTGAATATTCGGGGGATTCCATTATGGACGAAATCGTTGTAAGATTCCAAATGATGATCGACCAGGCAAGATGGATTGTCACGGAAAAAAACGTCTATTAATTTCCATGACATTTCAGATATTTCTATTGTTTCTGGACGTATTGTTGTTGTTGTTGTTGCTGTAGAGGACATAAATAATCACGACATTTATTTCTAAGTTTTGTTACATGGTCGCGCGCGCACACAGGCACACAGCCAACCTTACGTTTGGTTCAGTTTAGTTGCTGTTTTTGCGGACGCCGCGAGCCAGGGATGCCATTATAAATTTCAGTATATCATTCACGTTATATATGATTAGCCAAAACACCATACCCAGATATATCACCAAATAAATGCAGGCAAGTATAACGAATAATTCGTATACCAAGAAATCCAGGTCTTTGAAGAAGTGATATAGTCGTGTAAATTGCCAAATATACACAATACCTAAGCCAATAACGATGCAGTACATAACGAAATCATGTGTGTGTGTCATTTCTCTCTTTGCTCGGCAACAGAAGATTATGTTGGTTGAGTAAAAACCGAAATAATTCTCAATTTTAGTAGGGAACCCTGTTCTTTGGCATTTTCTTCTAAATTGTTGGCGAGCGCCAAAAATTTTTCTCTCGATTGCGATCATTTATTACAATTATCTTCTGTTTGGCAGAAAGAGAGAAAACCTCATGCGATTCCGTGCGGCGTATAACTTAAAAATAAAAGTCATACATTAATATGGATGATTTTATTGACGTAACAGAATTGGATTCCATACCCTTAACAGGAGGAGGGAACAATTTCGGCGGAGGAATGGAATTATTAATGAATCACGGAGGGTCATCATTAGCAAACAACCACACCATTAAATTGGCAGAAATCGATGAATTGGAAAGAGAGATGAATGAAAGTGCGGAACAAGCCCCTGCATCTATGCAATATGGCGGAGCTAAATCGTCATTTTTTGGCGGGGGTGGGGGCAGCAGCAAAGACAACGGTTTGTCATCGGCATCGTCCTCATCTCATGTCAAGTTTTCCGATGATAAACCCACGTCGTCTTCTTTCTTTTTTGGTGGATTTGGCGGCAGTGGTAGCAGCGGCGATCATTCGGCGTCAACGGCACCGACGGATCACGCAGTTGCAGGAAAAACCTGGGATGGATATCAAAAATATACGACCATTCCTACAGAAAATAGATACACAATCCCTCAGAAATCCCCGGAAGAACAACTGAAAGAGAAATACAAAATCCTGCTGAAAATAAAAAAATTCGAAAAACGCGGCGTACATCCGTCGAAAACATACACAACAGATTCGCAAATTCACGAAATGCGCGCAGAATTAGAAGCCATGGAAGACGATGATAAGCGAACAGCCGCTGTTAATTTCCAAGCCATGTGTTTAAAAACCGTCGTTCATGGATTGGAAATGTTAAATACAAACGCCGATGATCCGCTAGATTTATGTATTGATGGAATTGCAGACAAAGTGTCCGAAGACATGGATGAATATAACGACATATTCGAGGAAATTTATGAAGATTATAAGGACGTAATCGCGGTCAATCCCATCATGAAAGGGATTTTTAAATTCGGCATGTCCGCGGCTATGTTGAGCGCAACCAACCGATTATTGAAAAACAACATGCCAGGAATCGACGAAATATTTCGAGCAAACCCGGGATTGGCGCAAGATTTCCAGAAAGCCACTGCGAATGCTATTGGGCAAAATATTCGAAATGGCGGCGGCGGAGGTGGCATGCCAACACCCATGGCAACTCGCCCAATGCCGCCCATGTCTGCCCAAGCTGGTTCGAATTATAGTCGAAGTCCTTATGAAGATGTCTATAGAGAACATGCACCACCTCCACCTCAACCACAAACCTTTTATCCATCCGCAGGAGTAAGCGCGCAAAACAAGCCCATGCAAATGCCCCCAGCTCATCAAAGTTATACCCAATCATATGACCAAAATCACCGAGCTCCTTCCCAGCGGGCAGAAATGAAAGGACCTTCGGATATTTCCAATATCATTTCAGGAATTAAAACCAAACCTCTGCCCATTCCTGGATATTCTGCTGCCGGCGGCGCCGGAAATGATGACAGCACCGTCGGAGTCGATGATTTAAAAGCCGGACATGGCGGCAAATTACCCAAACGTTCTGAACGACGTCGAAAAAACACGTCCGGTTCTGCTAGCAATCATGGCGGCAATGTCGGCGCAGGCGGTGGCAGCACCATTAGTTTGGATTTTTAATTTCCGCGGGCAATGTGATTTCGCGCTTTCAATACTTTTTCTTCTGTTTCTCTCCGGCACTCCGGAAAAAAACAGAAAAAAAAAATAACAATCGGTGACAACAATCAAACTGGTTTACCAACAAGAGAGAAACCAGATGACAATTAAAGTTTTGCGGTAGCAAAACAAGTCGTTTGCTCTGGCAAACTTAAATCCGTAGACGTTTTTGACTACGATTTCGTTTGCACCTTCTATGTTGTCTGCGAGTTTTGCGGCGACCCCTGCCGCGTCCGCGTCCACCAAACATCATGTTGCGGAACACACCAGCCAAATCCAATTGATTCGTTTCCTGTTCAATCATGGACTGAATCGCGGCTGTTAGCAAATGATTCCGCTCATAAGCTGATCGCATGAACTGAATGAAATCGTTCCTAAAAAAGTTTTGTCGTTGGTCTTCTGACATCTCTCCTACCCCATTCGCGGCTTGGTATTCTTCATTCTCCAAATGTTCCGAGTTCCATTGCTGGATCAATTCGTTTTTATCCAATTCAACAACTTCCGCTGCCGCGGACCCGTCCTCAGAAATGTTCACTCCGAAACCTTTTTTCAGAATTTTTCTGTAGATCGCCAAACATGTCGGAGCATTGGGGTTTTCAATACACTGAACATAAAAAGCCGTTTTCATACACAGAACAAGTCTTTCGAATCGACCTTTGACACAACTCATATTGTTTGGGTTCATCTGAGATAGGTTGAGGTTCGCACCATATGCGACTGCGCATTCTTCCACGTATGCGCGCAAATACTCTTTGACAACATCTGGGGGTTGTTCCAGAGTGAAATCCAAGGCTTTTCCGAATAAATTGCGATATTCAGGAGTTAATATGTGACTAGACTCGGGCATTTGCAAGTTTGCGTATACAGCATCCAGGGCAGTTAACAAGGATTGGCGTTCTTCTTCAGTAAACACCGAGGTAATCGCCTCCTGCAGGCGTTGTTTGACGTAGTCAACGAAATCTGAGTTTCTCATGCCAGAAAAGTCGCGTGTCGCAACATCTGATAAGAGAGAAAGCAATTCTGGTTTATTGATGGCATTGAATTCGTTGTGGACTTGATAGGCAATCCCAGCAGGAGGATTTACTACAGGAGCCACTAAATGTTCTCGAATTCTTGCAGGTTTGTTTTCATCGGATATTGGGCAATTTTCAAATATATTGACAAATATCGCTTCCGGGTTTATATTCCAATTTGTCAATGGTTGGTTAAATGAATTACACCCGTGGAACATACTGATCATATTTGTGACGTTTGATACATTCCACGCGTTCAAGGGTTGATTAAATGAATTGCATCCTAAAAACAGTCCAAGCATGAGTGTGACGTTTGTTACATTCCATCCGTCCAAAGGTTGATTAAACGTCACACATCCAGAAAACATACTGATCATAAACGTAACATTGGACACATTCCAATTATTCAACGGCTGATTAAAATTTTCGCAAAATAAAAACGCGCGATTCATATTTGTGACATTTGACACATCCCAATCTTGAATACCGTCAAACATGTTATTTTCGAAATTCCGAGACTCAGCGAACAACGCTGAAAAATCTGTGACCAAAGTTACATCCCAGGTACGAATGTGCCCATATTCGTGATCTTCTTGATTCATGTATGCCAAAATGGCGGTTTTTAATTCTTGTTTTGTGGTTGGTTTGAAACGCACTCCTCCGCGGTATTGATGTCGCCATTGTCGCCGACTTTTACGTGGTTGTGACCTACCGTTTCGGTTGCGGTTACGCGTTTTCATATAGTTTTGTCAGAAAACAAAACGATCCCTGTTTTCGCGCTTAGCGCGAAAAGTGTTCTTTTTACAGAGTAAAAACCGGCTCTTGTATGCAAACTCGAGTGCATTTTGCTGAAAAATACAACATAAATCCAGCGGCGCAATTCACATATATGTTTACGGCAATCACTCCTGGATGGTTTGCTGCTAAGCCTGCGCCCGCTACGGTCACAGTTTGCAAAAAATGCGACCGAGATGATGAATTGTTTGGCGAAGGTGGGCTACCATGGTGCGGCAGATGTCATATGAGACCAGGAATCAAAACCGTCCCAAACACTCCCGAGAGACAAGCTCAAAGACGTGCCGCAGAACAGGAAGCAAATGCCCTGAAGTATTCTGTAAAAATGATGAATGACATGGGACATCACGTCATTCAAAATGACCGAGATTTGCCAAGTTGGATCCGAGATTTTGTATACGAAAAGGCGAGACTGTATGTCGAAATGCACGCGGAAACCATTCCTGGTACGTCATACAAAATAAGAAAGTATCACATGAAACTTGGTTGTCATAACCCCTGGACGTATCGCCATCCAAATGGTACAAAGGTAACGATTGATTTTGGCTGTAGCCAAAAGCTTGTTCGCGAAGCCGGACTTGATTTTGGCTGCAGCATAAATCCTTGTGAACCCGGAGATAGATCTGTAAAAGAACCTCGGACATATTCCGTGAAAATGACAACGAATGACCCCAGAGGATATGTCATTCAGAGGGACCAAGATTTGCCAAGTTGGGTCCGAGATTTCGTGTACGAAAAAGTCAGATTGTACACATTTATTCGACCTGCTGGGGTACATCGGGTACGTCATTTGCGTCCCGGTTGCCACAACCCCTGGACATATCGCCATCCAAATGGCGCAGACGTGACCATTGACTATGGCATTTCCAACTCTAATCGCTGAGAGAATGGGAGTTCAAATCCCTGGAAAACTGACACATAATACTGCGAAATAACGGTTGTCATATCTATGCAATTACCAATGACTGCGTTTAATAGTCAATGTTTGAGGTTGTTTAACGCCATTAAGTTGTTTAAGATATTCAATGCCATACAATTCTTTGATGTCAGATACATATTTTTTCATTTCTTCTGTAGGTAGCATGCGGTAACAATTCTCATCATATAAATGTGCATAATTAAATGCTGGCACAGAACCTATTGGAGGCATAAACCGATTCATTAATTTTGTAAGATATTCTTTGTGTGAAACAAGATCATAGCTATTCTTCTTACATAAAGGACACTCATATGCATGATATTCATAACCTATTGCAGTTTCACGATGCATACGAACTTTCTCAATACAATCTGTGTGATACCGATGTCTACAATTCCCCATAAAACACATGGTTTCATTCACCATCTCATCCAAACAGATAGCACAGTCTTCCTTAATACACAATTCTGGAAATTTATGTTCACATGTATATTCCAAGCATTCTTCACATATTTCATCTGACATATTACATTACTCAAATTAATTTGTTTGCTTAAGCAAATTCAGTTTTTCGCGACAGAATCCAACTGGAAAACTGATACATAATACTGCAAATAATACAGCCGAAACAAATGCAATTAGTATTTATCACGGTTATATTATTTATCATGTCTTCTGCAATCGCTGCTCAACGCGGAATCTATGAATTCGTCGTAAATGTGTTTGCCAACTCGGCAACTGGCAAATTGGATTACACCTTTGGACCCAAAATCATACGCACGGACACAACAAGTGTAAAAGATGTCCGACATTGGCGCTCGTTATTGGCAAGTTATGTAAACACAATCATCCAGAGAGATACCTATCGGGAACAATCTCGACATACTGGAGAAATTTCCTATCATCTGCAGAACAAAGCCACTCGATTTCATACCGTGACAGAACATTTCTCGTTCGGTGTTGTCGCGATTCATCTGAAGTACGAACATTCGATTCAACACTCTGTCAGCAATGTTAACGCTGCGCTATGAATAATACTGTTTTTCTTCTGAATCCACCACGGGAAATCAGAAGAAAAAATTAAATGGTTGTCAAATGGTCGCGATCGTTCACTCAGAAGCAGATGCGGCTGCTGCTGCGGTCATAACAATGTTGTCTCCTTCGAACAATTCTCGTTCCACATTGGCAGCAGATACAGCTTCGCCAGATTGCTGTAATACTAACTCGGTTGTATTGACATTATTAATACCAATTAAATTGCAATGTTCATCCAGGGTTTGCGACAATTTGTTGTTCGATTTTTCCGCAATGGTTTCATTGGTTTTCATGGCTTCCTGTTTTGCGTCCATCACGCGCTGCTTGAAATTGGATTTAGCCATGGCTTGATTCTTCAGATTTTCGTGCATGAGTTGATTCAACTCAGGAACCATGTATTGAACATTTCCGATTTTGTACGCATCCGGATCCCATGCACTCATTTTACCAACTTCTCCTACAACAATGTCCAGATGAGGCATTCGTTCTCTCTCCACCTCGGCTTTCTCTTTGGCGCCTTCTTCGGATCCATACGCTCCAAACATCATCAATCCTCTGACGTTTGTCTGAAATTTATGGGCTATGTTGAAATTCTCCTGAAGAGTGTCTTCATGGGCATCCAAGAAATTCTTATAATCATCCAACACAGTGTAAATTTGTAACTTGACTTTCTCCGTGTCTCCAAAGTCCTTGAAATCTGCAAACACATCGTCCGGTTTGAGTCCATATTTATACGCAATAAATCCGAGGAAATCGTGAAATTTCTCCATAGACTTGATAAAATCCCACTTTTTCACGAATTGTTCGAAAAAATATTGTTCTTTTTGTTTCAGGATTTTTTCAGGAGAGATAAAACCTGCCACCCAATGTGTTTGCCCTTCCACGGGCACACCAACTTCCAACACATCGACATATTTCGGATTTGGTTCTCCATTTTCCAAGTTTGGCATTTGAAACGCTGGCTTTTTGGTCTTCTTTCCTGCGGGTTTACTTCTCGAACTCATTTATAATATATCTACTCGTTGAACAATCTTTAATATGATTTCTCTTTGCTGCGGCTGCTTCTGGGTTGGGCGCGCGGTCGTTTATTGAGTGTTTGCGGTTGCCAGTTCTGTTTGATCAATGTCTGTGCCTACGTCCATATCCATATTTATGTCCAGGTTTTGACTTGTCGGCGCAGGAGTCAGAATGGGACTTGGGTTTATGTTTTGACTTCTATTGGATCTTTGACTAGAAACAGGAGACGAAATCATAGGACTTGGAACAGGCGTGGGTTTTGGACTTACCATGAAACTCAAACCTTGCACAATAACCTGTATTATTTTCCGGGATAATTTGTAATCTTTGTCCGTCGAATCGCCTGCTAATTCTTCATAATATTTTAATTCTTCTGCTAAATGAACTCTGTCAATATATGTTTTGTATGTTCTTTTCCCAGATTTTACTTGTGCACACATACGCTCGAGTTTGTTAAGATATGCCACTAAATCTTTGGCATTGTCTCCAGCTCTGAGAGAGAAATTATACAAATTTTCCTGATACGCGAGCATTTTGTTGAAATTATCCGCAGGCATATATTTAATCATAATCTTCATTCGGTCGACATCCGTTGTTAATTTTTCGATTAATTCTGGAATATCGTCCAGAGAGACATCCACAACAGAAGATGGTTTCGCGGTTGAAGGCGGTGTGAGTGTTCTTTTGCTGCTACTACTAACAGAACTCGCAGGCGATCGGGATTGGGATAGTGGTGTAAACATGTTTTGAGATTGAGGAGTCGCATAGTTGGTCGCAGATGACCGAGGAGTCACATAGTTGGTTGCGGATGACCGAGGTGTCACATAGTTGGTTGCAGATGACCGAGGTGTCACATAGTTGGTTGCAGATGACCGGGATGACTGGGATGACCGCGGTGGTGGTGTAAATGGTTCACATTTATCTGTACGATGATTTTTTCGGGTTCCACGTGGACATATTTTTGGTTCACAATCTCCACTTATTTTACTTCTGTGAGTCCCTTTTTGACATCGAGGTAATTTACGTTTAACTTTTGCGGTTGAGCGCATAATCTGTGCGCGTTATATAGTTTTGTGAGACAAATAGTCGCGTTAGCCCAACAAACTGGCGGAACTAAATTGTTGGCGTTATCTTCTGTTCTCTCTGCCGAAAACAGAAGATAAAGTGAATAACTGCGCAAAAATTTTCTCTCGATCGCGACCAGTTTACCTTTATCTTCTGTGTGTGGTTCTGTTCTTTCTGCCGCACAGCAATCATAATTTCGAAAAAAACTGGGATATGCGTGAAAAAATCTTGTATAAAATTTGACCGAGTATTTTTTCAAGAAACGGAGGAATGTGTACATTGGATTTTAGGGTGAGTTCAGCCGACGCCTGTAAAATTGCACCATCATCCGAAGATATGATGTCACACACAAATGATTCCAATTTAACAGGCACGGTTTTTATATCTCCATCAGGGCAAACATAATCCCGAGGTGTTGCGGAAATTCGCACATGTTTGCGGTTGATGTCGACATTGACATCGGTAGGAAGCAGTGAAATCGTGACGCGCAAACAACTGTGTTTCTTCGGAAGTCCCAAATCTTTGAACAAATGATTCATAATCAACAATACTTGTCCTTCTTCAGTATCAACAACTGCATCTTCGGCAGCCGTGCGTTCTATTTCTACCCGTTCGTAAATATCTTTGTTCAATTCATACAACAGAGAGAAAATATTGAGAGTAATCATTTTCGTCAAATCGCAGGTGTCGCCGCCACCACACCGCGAAGATCCCAGGGTGAATTCGAATTCAAACCGGTTTACGCCGGTTTTTTTGCATAAAAATCCCGGACGATTGCATATAACAAAGGGATTCATCTGTTGTTAATGTAGAAGATTATATAATGTAATGTTGATATATTATATGCCAAAACGCACACATAAACGGCGACGTGCGCGTCACATGCGGCACCGAACTTGCCGACAGGCAAGCGCTTGTTCGCCAAGCCGAACCCGAACTGCGCGACGACGAACCGGAGGAGAATTAACAGATGCTCAAAAAGAAAATCGTGCATCTTTAGCGGCATCTCTCTCGAAACCTACCGAAGAACGTTTAAAAATCGCCCTGGAAAGTGTGTGTAAAAATTCCAACCAGTGTTTAGCCATCGGGCAATATAATTCCATGATTAACACATATTTCAAAAATTTCAGGGATTTCGCCATGATTGATCCATCCGCGACATCCATCCTCAGCAAAGGTCAAAATGGCGTCGTCATTGATTACAAGTTTGTGAATGGGGGATATTCTGCTCACGCTTTGATGAAAGCTTCGTTGAAACGTGATGCGGATAATTTGTATTATGAATGGTATGTCGGCACATATTTTGTAAATCGTATTACCAAATTATTCCCGGCATTTCTGGAAACATATGGGATGTACTTGGATAAATATTCAATAGCGCAGCACTTAAATCCAAATGGTACAATGAAATCATCATTTAATGTAGCGACGGCAAATCGAATTATTGAACGAATGACTCCTGCGTCAACCCCCTTGGCTTGGGGAAAATCATGTGTACAGAACGAAACCTTTCGAATACTTATTCAATATTTCGACAAATGCAACACCTTGTATAACATGACTAAAACCGCAGGATTTAAATCAGATGTGTATTCCGCTCTATTTCAACTCTATTTTCCTCTGTCTGTATTGGGCAAATTTTTCACGCATTACGATATGCATTCAGAAAATGTGTTGGTATACAAACCCTTTGAAGGCAAGAAATACATCACCTTTGTGTATCATTTGGCAGATGGAAGAACTGTTACCTTTCCCTGCGAATACATTATGAAAATAATCGACTATGGAAGATCTTATTTTAACACCCAGTGGTTTAAGGATGAACCCACCCCAACAAATACATCCTTGGTCGTAAACGCCTTGTGTCAAGCGTCCGAATGTTCAATTCCCGGATATCCCGATTCTGCGTGTGGCTCTTACAATGGATATAACGTTATCCAAGGATCCACAGTGATAAATAATTTTGATTTTTATAACATTGACCCAGTGCGACCAAATATTTCGCATGATTTGCGGTCGTTTTTCAATGTAAAATCCGATTACGACGATTTAGCGATCAATGGATTGCCTTTGAATGTTTTTTTTATACATAAGTATGGAACTCCTGAAAAAGATTCGCCGTACATTGAAGACCCTGATCCAAGTCACACACAGTATGGATACACAGTTACCAATGTACAAAGCGTCATCCAATTGTTTGCAGATAAAGCCGATATGTTGGCGCTAACTGGCGGGAAATATTCCACACCCGATTGGGAAAATATGGGAACATTGCACATTTATGCAGATGGCACAACCGAATGCACATTTACTCCTGCAGATGTTGCCGCGCCAATGCCTGCCACCACATCTGCCACCACATCTGCCACCACATCTGCCACCACATCTGCCGCCTATGTGTCTCCTTCCACTCCGGTTGCCGCCGCTGCACCAATATCTGTCAGAGCCAGTCCTGCACCAACATCTGCCAGAGCCAGTCCTGCGAAACTTCCTACTACATCGCCTGTTAAACCTTCCACCCCATCTCCTCCAGATGGCGCAAGAATGTTCGCAAGATTTCGCAAACGGCAAACACAAAACAACATACGAACATAACCCCGTCGCTCTTTGACTTACGCAAACGAGCTTTGGCTGTCGCCGACGCTACCGCGGCTGCAATTCAATATAGTTTTCTTCGATATTTTATACCCTCTGATCTAATCTGAATGCAAGAAAATATCGAAGAATCCGTCATCGAATCAGTCCCGGGCGATGTAAAGCCGGAACCGCCCAAAAAAATCTTCATCGTTCCCTACAGAAACCGTGTACAACAAAAGTTCTTTTTCAGCAAATACATGAGTTATATCCTGGAAGATCAAAACGATTATGAAATTTATTTTTGCCATCAATGCGATGCCAGAACCTTCAACCGAGGCGCCATGAAAAATATCGGATTTTTAGCCATGAAACATAAATACCCAGAACATTATTTGGATATGACGTTTATATTCAATGATATTGACACAGTGCCGTTCGATAAAATATTGAATTACAACACGGAACCAGGAGTTGTCAAACATTACTATGGGTTTTTGTATGCTCTGGGTGGAATTGTCGCTATTCGCGGGGCAGATTTCGAAGCCATTAATGGATTTCCCTGTTATTGGGGGTGGGGGATGGAAGACAATGTTCTTCAAAAACGGTGTGATGCTGCAGGAATATATATTGATAGAAGCGTGTTTTACAAAATTGGTAGCCCAGAAATATTGCAATTATTTGATGGGATCTCTCGGATTATATCCAAAAAAGATCCTTGGCGCAGTGAATATGACAACGGAGTCGACGGGATCGGGACCATTTCGAAACTAAAATACACCATTGATGAACAATCCGACAATTCAAACGATAATTTATTTGTTGTACATAACCCCAGAATACAATACATTAATGTCCATAATTTCTTGACCTATGTAACCTTCGGAACAGAGGAGTATTATTCCTATGACTTGAGAGAACCGAAACGGAAAATAATTAATCCAGATAAAATTCGCGAAACTCACAAAACCGTGATTTCGACCAAAGATTGGACAAATATTCCTTATCATCCAACCAGCCGGGAAAGTCGTGTGAATTTGGCGAAATATTTGACAGCTATGGGGAAACAAGTTCCGGCGGATTTGATTCGCCAAATAAACGAAGATCACCGGAAATCCATCGACGAAGATGTGTATAATGTAAATTCTGTGTATCCCGCGCGGCAGCCGGCGCCGCATTTCACACCCATGCACGCACCAACGCCGCCGACATATCGCACACATCCCACACCACATCGATATTCTGCACAATATGCCGCTTATGTGGGAGCAAAACCTCGCGCCACAGCTAGCGCAAGAATCGGACTGGGTGGAGCGTTTTAACCAACCCAACAACCTGGTGAAACTTTATTGGCGATTTATCTTCTGATTTGGAAGATAAATGGTAAATTCTGGTCGCGATCGAGAGAAAAATTTTCCTGCCTGAAACCCGCTAAACACGCCGACTCACACATTTAATTTAGCGGATCTATACTTCAAAATGTCCAGTTCTCTCATGGTAGTTGGAAACAACTCGCCGCCATCGCTGCCACTGCCCCCGCAACCACCGTCATACACGTCTTGTAACAAAAGCCATTCAAACATTCCTCCGAGATATACATACACCCGTTCAAACCCTAAACTGCGCAATTGTTTATATTTTGTGTGAACAGTTACATCTGCTGCATTTCTGCCATACACAATAATCGTGATTTCCCCGGTTAATTTTTTGGATATACAAGAATTAATGATGGATTCTTCTTCTGTATGTATCATGGTTTCTTTGATTAAACAGGATTGTTCCTCTGATGGCAGGGTGTTTATTAAAAACGTTAAAGCATGAGTATTTGCCGCTCGAGAGATGGCTCGCTGAACATCTTCATAATTACACACAGAATTGGCGACAAAGGCTTGGTTTCCCATAGTACAATGCCTGTAAATATGTGTAATTTTGTTTTTTACATGCAGGGGATTTTTCTCTCTATCGCTACCAAGATTTCCATTATCTTCTGTTTTCCAGCGAGAGAACAGAAGATAATACAGAGGAAAGAAAAATTCACCAACAAGTGCAAAAAATTTTTCTCTCTATCGCGACCAGTTAACCTTTATCTTCTGTGGTGGTTAATTGCCTTGTCCAGCAATCATTTGCAAAGCAACCCCAGAAGTTCCGACGCCTCTGCCGTCAAATGCCGAAGGATTCAAAGGTCCACCCAATGCCATTCCACCGCGGTGTCGGCGACGTCGGCGGCGAGATCCGCCGCCAGACGCAGCATTCATGGCGCGATTCAGGGGTGCGCCCAGATTACCTAATCCAACAGCTCGCCCAGTTCCACCCCGATGTCCTCGCCGACCCTGCGAATGTTTATGAAACAACACGAAATGTCCTTTTTTAGTTCCATACCCAGCTTTTACCAACGCGCGCGCAGATTTCGCAGCGCGATGTTTGCGCACAGATACAATGCGTCCATACTTGTTTTTCATTAAATTTTTCTTTGTTAATCCACCAGATGTATGGGCAGCACTACCATGCCAAACTTCCGCGCGAGAACCAACAGCTTTTGTGTGCGTCATTCTGCTCTACCGTATGTATTACCCGGAGATATTTCAACGCGTTGCTTTCCAGCAAAATCTGGAGCAAAAATTGCTTGCAAAAAACAGAAGATGCGACCATTTTACTGGTTACATCTTCTGTTTTTTTGCTGCGCTGTTGTCGGCGCCTAGTATCCCCATATCATGACATGTCCATCTGCGGTTCGAGTACTTAACACACCATTATCGCAACAAATACTTTCCAGGGGTGAATCTCCCAACATTTCCACGGGAATGTCAAACCGCATGAAGTCCAGGTCCCACCAACACACGCTTTTGCCGGTTTCATGAGAACTTACAATGGCACAAATATGTTTCTTACTTTTCTGGGCTGTGTGAAATATCTCTCCTTTGTACAATTTACATTCTTCTGGCAAATCCGATTCGCGGTGAATAATCTCAGCTTTGTAATAATTCGCAGCGATAAGGTCTCGAATAGGCGGGGAATAAACCCCTGTTTCAGTCACGGCTGTTGCTGCTTCGGACACAACTGTTGCTGCTTCGGACACAACTGTTGCTGCGGCTTTTGCGCATTTTTCTTTGGCGCGTTCTTTTCTGCGGGCAAGAATTGCTTGTTGTTCCGCACTTATTTTGGCTTTAATTATGTTTTGTGTAACTTCTGGTGCCGAGGCTGGTGGTTCTTCAAACATTTCTGCGCGAATTTAAGGTATTGTGAAATCCAATATTCTCTGAAAATTAGTTCAATTTTCCCAAATGGTTTGCATTTTATTTAATGTTCTCTCTGCCAATCGCAGAATAAAACAGAAGATAAAGAGAGAAAATTGTGGCAATCACACATACGTATGCCGCGCTTCTGGAGTTCGCCGGTGCAAAACAAGCGTCATAGACCGTCGTCGATTGAAAAACTGAAACCGATATAAACAGTTATATTCATATCTATTCAGCTCGCAGAAAACATGAACGATCAACACGAATTCAAGTTGCAAGGATTAAACAAATTGTTGGAACCAATTATTGCAGATTATGTGCAAAGTCAATTTTCGGAATTAATGCAACGTCATGCATTATTGGAAAAAACTCATGCAGGTTTAATGGAATTACCCTCGGTAAAAGCCGACATTGAACAAAATTTCGGTGGAAACAAAATGCGCAGAATGAATGCATATGTTGCAACACTCGCGCCAGAAGTTACACATACTCAGCAAAATTCTCAACGAATGTTGGAACAATTGGAGTATGAATGTAAAACATTAAGACGAGACAACGCAGATTTGGCAAATTTAAATAAACAAATGAATACAGAATTGCAAAAATGGATGGAAAGATGCGATGCATTGTCAAACGACATGATAAAATTGCGCGACGCATTGAGACCAAATGTTCACCCAATTCCAGAAGTTAATGACCCACGCATTCCCACGCTTTTTCCGGTTGAAACCCCTGCAGTCGAAGTTGTAGTTGAGGAAACGGTTAAAGAAGAAGTTGTCGACGAAGAGGAAGAAGTTTATGAGGAACCTGTTGACGTCGCTGAAGAAGTCATTGAGGAAGTCATCGAGGAAGTCATCGAGGAAGTCATCGAGGAAGAGGAGGTTGTCCAGGAACCACCCACAACAGCAACAGAAGAAGACCCAGAATTGGAAGAGATTGAAATCGATGGACAATCATATTGTACAGACAATTGTGAAAATGGCGGGCTATGGGTGTTGACCGAAGACGGTGAACAGGGAGACAAAGTTGGGTATTTCAAAGAAGGAGATGTGTTCTTTTACGAAGATGAACAGGCGTAAATAATAGCAAGGCATCCCGCCACCGAATCGCGACTATTTAATTTATTTCATCTTCTGTTGTTGACAGAGAACAGAAGACAAATAACCAATAATTAAGTTCCACCAATTGTTGTCAGCGTTCGCGAAAAATTTTTCTCTCGCCACCGAATTGTGACATGTATTTTTACTTTTTCTGGTATGATGGCGATTATTTGTGCCTGCTATCCTGAAAAATAAAGTATAATATGTGACAATTCTGTGGCGAGAGAAAAATTTTTTAGAAGGTTTTCCCAGCAGTGGGTGGTGGGCGCCATTCACTCTCTCAAGCTGGGATTTACGCAAATGGCTTGAGACGGAAATATATTGCCAGACATGCAAACATCATTCACGCCAACTTGGGAACAACTTCTGAATCCTCGGTCTCTTCCTATGAAACACCAACCAGATTTTCCAGTGCGTTGTGGTTGATCTTCTGCGCTGGCTGGAACATATTGAGATTGAGCGCGAGATCGCTGTGATTGAGGAGTTGTTTGTTGCAAAGCTTGCTGCAAAGACATGGGTCCGCTGGCGCTGCCACCCCCGCCGCGAACATGTTGTGCGTTCTCTCCGATATCTTGGACAACATTCAATCCGCTTTCCAAAGCTCCCGCTGTGCCTGCTACGACAGCTTTTGCACCTTCAGCGCTAACATCCACAACTTTGCCCGTGGTCGCTACAGCTGTTCCAAATACCGCCCGGATAATTGGCGAAAACACATTTGTAATTTCTTGGGTTCCTTCTGCTAAATAGGCGAAAATATTAATGCCAAGAAATGCCAAAACAAGCACGATAATGAACCAGGTTGTGTACGACAATCCTCCTGCGGTTGCAGTAGTTGGAGAGAACGAGGTTGCGGGTGCTGCAAATCCGAAATTTTGGGTGGAAACATCTGAAGGTTGAGTTTGAAATAACGACATGTTCGGCGGTTCGTTCTGCGTACGACTATAAAATCATGTGAAATAATTCTCTCTTTTAATTGTGTAATACTTTCTGCTGTATTTGTATAGATGCCGATAAACGTTGAGATTGTTTACGGTGAAACCTTGGCAAATTCAACAGACGATTCTGCAATCAAACTTCGGAGAGACTTGGAAGAAATATATGCCTCCGACAGCGACAATTCCGCGGTGACATACACGATTATTCCACAACCAATTCCGAATTTTAAATATTATTTGATCGATCTAGCATCTGAGTCAAAGGTCGATTTGTGTCATAATGAATTTACTTTGCGAACCGTTGCAGAAGATATTGGTATAAATATGAGAAATCATTATTTATTGAACAATTTGAATATTACATACATTGTTCGGAGCGGAGAAACCGAAAAACAAGATATTATAGGTGTATGCAATTTGGTTTTTATGCCTAAAACCCGAGAATTTTATATTTATTGGTTGTGTGGTTCATCTGCAAACAAACGTTCTGGAATTATGTTGATAAATATGATAAAACATCTGGGGGAATCCACCACGTTGAGTGCAGAGTATGACATAATTATGTTAAAAGCCTCTGAAAAATTGCTGGGATATTACGAAAAACTCGGTTTCATAATTAAACCGAACACATCTTCCTATTTCAACAGTTATAGCATGATTTATTACATGACAAAACCTGCTGTAAAAGAATATGATGCTGGCGCTTACGAAGAAACATCATTATATCCTGCTAATATAACAGATCCAAAAACCGGAGGTATGAATGGAAATGATATGAATACCGCGATTAAACTGTCCAAAGCAATTAAACAGCTTTCGCCCGCAGAACGCGCTGCCTATAATGCGTTGAAAATATCCGAACAAGTGCGAGTTGCAGAACAAGTCATGAAATATGGAGCCATCGAGTATATTCCAAATTATGGTCCGATTGTGCCGATTGGGCAAATGCATCCCGCGGCTAAATTGGAATACGCAAAAACTCACATGATACCCGGCGAATGGGAAAAATTTGACAAAGGAACTCCTGAAAAACGCAATCATGCTGTAAACGAAATATTGTATGGTCGTCAAATATATTATCCAAAATCTCCACCATATCCGCCGCCAGCACATATGAAACCGGTTCCGCGCTCACCCGGCACCGCTGCCACCACGGCAAAACGCGGGCGCAGCAGTAGCAGCCCCAGCAGCCGCGACAAAGAAATATTTTTCAATGCTTTGTCATCCTCTTCGGATACTATGAAAAATATTGGAAATAAATTCAAGAAACATGTCCCGCGTTCGCCGCCCTATCCACCACCAGCGCATGCACCCGCACCATTCGCATTTGATACGCCTGCAACCGCGCCGGGATTTGCCGCCACAGCATTCAAAACTCCGGCAACCGCACCAGGTTTCTCTCCAGTTCACTCCCCTGCAAAGCCGCGGTCTTCTTCAAGTTCAACTCGTTCCAACGGTTCGAATAAATCCAACCACTCCAACTCCAAAAAGAAACACCAGAAACCCTGCGAAAAAGGAACCCGAAGAAATCCTAAAACAAAACTATGTGAACCGACGGGCGCAAAAGGTGTCAAAAAAGCTGCGGCAAACATAATTGGATTGGAAGACATTATAGTCGCAGCAGCTAAACCAGGTGTGTTGCCAGTTGCTGCGAAACCTACTAGAGCTAAACGTGTCGTAAAGGCGAAACTCGCGTCGCCACCTGCGCCCACACCGCCTATGATAGATATAATTGTGGAACCGCCACCGGCAAAAAAAACAAGAGCTAAGCGCACAGTGAAAGCAAAAATTCACAGTCCTCCTGCCGCCATGGCAGCAGATGACCTAATCGAAATACCCATACCTCCTGCAGCCCCTGCAGCTAAACCAACCAGAGCCAAACGTGTGGCAAAGGCAAAATTGGCGCCGCCTGCCGCTATGGAACCAGAAGTTGTTATTATTGATCCAATTGTTGCTGCACCAAAACCCGCCAGAGCCAAACGTGTCGCAAAAGCCAAAATAGCTATTGGAGACATCATCAATAATGCTGCAGATGTCGCCGTTGCCGCACCACCAGCAGCAAAACCTGCCAGAGCCAAACGGGTGGCAAAGGCGAAAGTTGTGTAATATGATTATCTTCTGTTGTTTTCTCTGCCGAAAGCAATATAACACAGAAAATAATCAAAATAAATAGTCGCGATCGAGTCTGTTCTCTCTGTCGAAAGCAGAAAATAATTGAACTCTGAAACATCACAGAGAGAACGCGCAGGAAAAATCGAGCTTGCAGTTGCAAGCGAGCTTTCCCAATGGGAAATTGACATATATACATAAAAGAATTATTACTATGTTTGACGAATTGTCTGCGTTGGGAAACGAGATTGATACATTATCCAGAAGAATTCAAATAGTGTCGTATTTATGTTCTGGTGAATTTGGTAACGATCTTTCTCTCTGGGATCTAACCTCGGAAGAATTCGAAATAGAAATAACTCATTATGTATACGATTATTTGCTAGACACTGGTTTTGCTGCCAAGCAAAATTTCGTTGCGGAAGTCAATGCAGCGGCGGAAGACCAACAAGGGAAAACTGAGCAACTTAAACAGCAAATCATTGACGACGTTATGAAAATTTACGGCGAACCCGGCGAAGAGAATGCTCAATGCATTGACAAAACTCGTGCAACAGAACTTATCACCGAGGTAATATTGTTGTTTCAAAAAATACAATTGATGCCTGATGATGACTCGGTTGATGTCTTTGCGCAACCTCCTGCAATTATTGACCAACCTTCTGCGACCGCAGCAGTGTCTGAAACAGAACGGGAGAGAAAAGACATAACAGAAAAATTGGATTATTTGCGCGCATTACCGCAACCTGCGCAACGTACAAAAGAATGGTATACTTGTAGACACAATATGATTTCTGCGAGTAGTGCACATAAAGCTTTAGGTACACAAGCTGCTGCGAATAGTTTAATTTACGAGAAATGTTGTCCACCTTCTGTGGAAAATGAGGAAGACTCAGCGACTAATTGCATTCCAAACATGGCGGGTCCGAGAGAATGGGGACATCGATATGAACACGTATCTGTCATGCTGTATGAACAAATTTACCAGACCAAAATAGAAGAATTCGGATGTATTCAACACCCTGTGCACACTTTCCTGGGAGCTTCGCCAGATGGAATCAATGTTGATCCCAAATCGCCGAGATATGGCAGATTATTGGAAATAAAAAACGTCATTAGTCGGGAAATAACTGGCATACCAAAACCGGAATATTACACACAAGTTCAACTGCAAGAAGAGGTGTGTGATATTGATGAATGTGATTTCTTGGAAACCAAGTTTCGGGAATATTCTTGTCGACAAGAGTACTTGGATGATACGGATGCGACCACGGATGCCGCAGCCACGGAACGAAATATGAACACTCATGCAGGACATCGAAAGGGAATTATTATTGCTTTTGTCTGCAGACCTGAGAACGACCCCGCGGCTGCACCGCAAACAAAACCCGGTTTGACTCCACAAACGATGTTTTGTCAGCCGACAAAACCCAAGCTTAAATACGAATATCTTCCGATTACCATTTGCACCCAGGATGCAGCGGATGCGTGGTGTTATGCAACAATTGACAGGGCAGAAACAGAAGGATATGATTTCATCAAATACTTTTATTGGAGATTGGAAATATTTAGTTGCGTGTTGATAGAGAGAAACACCGCGTGGTTTGCCCGTAATTTGCCGAAATTTCGGGCTGTGTGGGACATTGTTCTGTATGAACGGGTTCATGGATATGAACATCGCGCACCTGTTCGACGCGCCATTTCGCGGGCTGCCAGTGGCGCAAAATCCACCGCAGGCATTTCCATGACAAATATCATCAACAACGACGTTTGTTTCATTCCTCGGATGTCTCATGCGGCTTCTGTGCCAACTGCCACATCAAATGTAAAAATAGTGAAATTGGGTGCAGATTTAGCTCCATCGGAACCCTTTCAAGTCACCTTGAAATTTTAAGGGTGTGAGTGGGCGACGAGATCACATCAATATGACTTCTTCTATGTACATTTTTTGCACATAAACTCTTTGATCATTCATTTGCATACGCACTATATGATCAAAGTATACACAACCATCTTCGCCGAGTACAATGTTTGTGCCGCGCGCAATGTCAGTCGGGTTTATTTCATCTGATGCTAGTTTTCCAAGAAAACGGTTCGTTTGCGACTGCAAACTCAATAATAACCTATGATCATACAATAACAAATAAATTTTAATATATTTAAAGTCGGGATGTATTTGATCGCGTGATGTAAGAATTAATCGTATGATGTTTGATGGCTCGTTTGTGTCTGCAAACTCGAATTCCAGATCGCAACTTGATTCTAAATCACTCAATACACAAGTTGTGTACTGATGCCCATCATTATTTAAGAATTTTAATCCCAAATAGTGTTTTTCTTTACCAATGATTGTGAATAATTTCATGTCAAGTGATCCATGGTTATTGTTTTTTGTCGTTAAATTATTTCAGTTTTGTTTGCACCATACTCCACAAAAGAATTTTCGCACATCGCGCACGGTTTGGTTACAACAACACCATTTCTTCTGCGAATAATTCCAATAATATGTGACATTCAATCGAACGTTCATCTGTTTGCACAAACACACGAAACCCTTCTGGAACAGATGTAAAATACATGCCGCCTTTACTTTTCAATGTAAGATCAAAATAACTGGTACCATATTCAAAATTTGGATATCCATTCCATTCCTCAATTGTTTCATTCGGGGCTCCAAGTATTTCGCACTCAGCTAACAATGACAGATAATTATCGGAGAAATTTTTATTTTTCTTCACTCGGAGGTAATAAGTAATATCTTGAAATTTAATACATATTCTAGTTGCATTAGATTCCATGTTGTATGAAAACTCGCACAATTCAGGATTCATATCTTCACAGGTATCCTGTAATTTTAAATGTCCATGCTTATTTAGACACAAATAATATTTTGTATTATCTATCAACACAAATAGTTTCATGTGTGAACGTTTGCAATGTGCAAAAACATAAATGTGGATTAAATGACTCAGTTTTCCCGAAAAGGGAAAACGATTGTTTGCCTGAGCGAACCCACGCTATTCCAGCACATATTTGTAAATTGCCAACGAGTCATTTGCCAAACACAAATATTTCACATATCCGCGGGATTCCAGAGAGATATCCGGCATGTGCAAATCACAATCTGCGCGTTGTTGAATAATTGTGTGCCAAATTGTGGAACAACGGGGTATCAATTGAGTCAATACACTTACACCTCCAATAACATATACCCGGAAGGAATCCAATAAAAACGACCAATGAGTGCACATATTTTCGCGATTATTCAGAATAAAATCTGCGATGTAAATATTATTTGTATACAACACCCGGGGTAATTCTCTGAGTTCGCCTGTAGGAATGTTTTCCAATTGTTTCATAACAGCAGAGGTTGAATCCAACAATTCTCGATTATGTGTCAAAACCACGTGCAACCTATTTGGCAATAATTTTGGCAAACTTCTGAATGTAGACATACCCATGAAAATCACATGGTATTCAGTGGTTCTGCGAAAGAATTCCATATCTGTGCGATTATGCCAGGGAATGGTGCCGTTTTTTGCGAATCCCAGGTCAAGATCTGTGGCGAAAATTGCATGTAAATCTGGAATGGGGCGTTGAAATTCTGTCATTGGCTGCGGTGGCGTGGTATGAATAGTTATGCTATTTTTATTTATGCGCATTCATTATTTCAGTTTTTCTTCTGTTCTCTCTCCGCAGAAAACAGAAGAAAAAATACATTAGTATCAATTAGCGCCAGTGAGTCGAAGTGTTACACCATGTCCGCCGGAGGCGTACTAAACAGGCGATTCATGTTTCGAACTTCTGGTTTATCGCATTCTCCTGTGAACAATTTCATTATTTGGGAATTGTCTCTGAATCGAATGGTATATGTTTGTTGTATATTTCCACGCCCAATTCGACCCATGGATTGCAGCAGTTTTTCAAACGTCAAATTCATATCTTTGCTAATAAACCCATGACAAAACTGATAATTCGTTCCATAAATGTGATCACTGCTGGCTATGATCAAATATAACTTCTGTTCATCCGCGAGTTTTTTCATAATTTCTGCATAGGTTACATTATTCGCCGTGCCAGATGTGAATGCACCAATTCCCATCATCAACAATATTTTCCAAATAGTCGCAATGCCGTTCAATGCCATGATATCGTTCACAACATCCTCTGAAACATCCGAGGTAAATGGTACATGTTTCTCTCCTGTGGACATTCCATGCAATATTGCCGGCGGTGCCCATTTTTCCAAATGATGTTTGCGATTAGGAATATACACATCTCCCAAGGTTGCCGTTGCAATCATGGATCGGTGTGAAATGATTTCACGCGATAATTTTGCAATCGGTCCCCGCGCAGAATCATCTCCACCATCTTTACACATTTTCTTCGGATCTTTATTTCGTTTATTTCTTCCACAAGCAATGGTTTTGCCACCATGTCGCCCATCAATAGTGTTTTTCACTTTGGATTCCACACTTTCTCTCTCTGCCTCCAATTGATTTTCCAGTTCGAATAGTCTGGCGTTAATGCTATTGTTATATTCAATCTTTCGCAGAATATCATCCATGGTCGCAGAAGGAATGTTGGCTTGTTGGACACAAAAGGTCGCGACTTTTTCAACATCCGCTGTCATAAATATTGTTGGTCCATCTGTTAATGTATGCGAATCAATGGTTGTAACATAAATTCCGCATGTTCCTGCAGGAGCTGGTGGCAATCCCGGCGCCATGGTGGCGGCAGAGGTTGATGCCATTTTTGACAAGGGTTTTCCTGCTGATGCTGCGCCAAACGACGGTGTCGGACAGCCCACCCCCGGTCCAGCGCTGAAAGATTTCGGCTGTTTTGGGCGAGGATTGCCACGAACGTCGACATACATGTTTTCACGTATTTTGGGCGTACGACGTTCACAGAAGTAATCATAAATCGACGCCCAGTTTCTCTCCCCATCGACAATATTTGCCAGCACATTCACATAATATAATTTAATATTCTTCATGTTTACAGCGTCAATTCCATCAAAATGCATATCCATCGCCATTCGAGAAGTCGTTAAATTATGACGCTGGACATATAAAATGAATGCCACGACCTCTTCCAAATCAAAATACCGCAACAAAGTTAAATTCTCCAAACAATTCGCGGCAATCCCGCGAATGGTTGAATACACATTGGAGGCATAATGAGGTAATTCAATTTGCCCAGAATTATTTATCAACGGAATAGTTTTTTTACATTCATGACTGACGATATTGCACACGCAGGCAGGCGCCGTGTCTGTGCTGAATCTAGTCACGAAATCTTGTATGGTATTGGTCAATTCGTGTTCTTTTGGCAAAGTAGCAGAAGATAACACGATCGTTGGAATCAAGTTTTCACTCCAATTCTGGTGAATTAATGGATGAAATTCATGTTCGTCATAATCCATGGAAATCGTCGGTTCATCCCAATAAGTGATAATCGTTTCTTTGCCGAAGAATGCCAACATGTAATGCATAGCTGTCAAATAAGATTTCATGTCGCAAATCATGATTTCCACTTTACTTCCATCTTCGTTGTCGACTTTTCTGATTCCACCGCTGCGTTTATCGCGAGTATAATTTACAGCTGCGAAATTATGTAATCGAATGTCTGTTGCTGTGGAACATCCGAACGCGAATGCGATGCGTTTTTCCACGGAAATGGCGGCTTTTGCCAGCGCCATGCCGACATGTCTGGCAGCACAGACAAATATGATTTTGTGACCTTCTGATAATCCCAGAGGAGTCATGGTTTTCCCTGTAGCCGTAGGCGCTATGTACAAGATTAATTTGGGTCCAGGTTGTTTGGCGACCGTGAAAATCTCTTTTTGATGATTGTATAATGACAAATCCACATACTTCAGAAGAAGTGGGTTTTTTTCTATACAATCCGCGGCATGAGTTATAAATAACGCCGAAACACGAGCTTGCATGTCCGCCTCCACACCCATGAATTCCTGCAGCACATAGTGAACAAATTGGGAGACATATGTGTTCAGTCGACGAATATTGTTTTTAGACAATGCGTGCAATGTGTAATACGCCACACACATATCTTTGTTCCATTCTCCTGCGGCGACTGCCATTGGACCTGCGACTGACACACTTTTGGCAAATTTCTTGATAATTTGCAGTAACACAATTTCGTATATTTCGCTGTTTGTGTCGTCGAAATCCAATTCGGGATATTTGTCGAGAATGATTTTTAAAGCAGAATTCATGACAAATTCTTTTTCTCGTGCTGATGTCGCAGCCGCCCCCGCCCCCGCCGATGCTGGCACAAATGAGATGTTTAATTCCTGTGATAACCCAAGTATTTTTGCTTTTAAGTATTTGGAATATAAACAGGCGTCTAATTTCGCTTGATGTTCATAATTCTCCAGTCGCATAATGCCAACCAGAGATTTATGTCCATTTGAATGAATCGATGCATCGTGATATCCAGCAATAATCATTTGCAAAACTTCCTGTTCTTTGGCAGAACACAAGATTTCAATAGATCCCCATTCGTATTTAGTGAGCTTAACTTGCGATAAATCCATGATGTCGACTTTTAAAGATAGATGAAATTACGGGGGATTTATGTATGTCAATTTTTGTAGGGAACTAAGGATTGGGCTTGCCATGCAAGCCATTGTCTCCGTTGGAGACTTTCCCTGCAACCCTCCTTCAATTGTTCTAAGCGGCGGGGGCAAGCCCCGCTCGCTTGGTCAATGTAGGGAACGCTTGCCACGCAGTTCAAAAATTTTCTCTCGATTGCGACCATGTAATTCATTTATCTTCTGTTTTGCTGACAAACAGGAGAGAACCGCCAATAAATAAGTTCAACCAATTTGTTGGTGAGCGTTCTCTCAATCACGACCAACTAATTTCAATTCCCCTGTGTTGGCAACAAAGAGAGAAAACCAGAAGATAAATCGCCAATAAATGAGTTTTACCGAATTGTTGGCACTCTCAAAAAAATTTTCTCTCGATTGCGACCAGTTTATTCAATACCTCCTGTTGTGACAGCAAAACAAAAGGATTTGATTTGTCTTCTGTTTTGCCGCCAAGACAGAAGATAAATCGCCAATAAATAAGTTACACAGAATAGTTGGCATATGTTTTTCTCAAACACATCCAATTAATTCATTTTACCAATTCCTTCTGTATTGTGTCGCCAACCAACAGAAGGAATTGGTAAAATGGTTGCAATAGAGAGAAAAAATTTGGAACACTTGGTGTTACACTGCGCCCATGCTAGAAACAATGGTGTTTGACGAAGCGCTGCCGCCACCACCTACACTTAATCTGCGAAACACCTGAGACATGCCGTAATAAATGCACAAAAATATCAACATGCTCGCCAGAATAAACAGCCCAGTTCGCACAGTTGAGTTGTTTGTTACAGAAGACCAATCATACGTTGCGCCAGGTTTGTCATAAGACACTGCGACATCTTCTGTGCTTGAACCCGTAGGTTGACAAGAAATATATAAACCATCTCCCACAGAAACTCCCGACTGAACCCCGGATGAATTATAAAACACACTGGGATTCCCTGTTGCCGTGGTTGCAATGCCTTCAAACGGAGAAATAATATTCGCCAGACTTTCGAGAGAACTGCTGGGTATAGACAACGAATCCACCGAACCAAACACAATCCAGTCTGTTTGGGTTTGAGATTCTGTGTACATAAAAAAACCTCGTCCACGACCAGATGGAATAACTTGTTGCAAAGAGAATCCCGTTATGTCCGATAAGGACACACTTTCCCCAGATCGGGGAGCATACATGGCAACTTCGTCGACAATTTGCTGAACATGTTGTGCACCTTCTGTTGCCGGCGTGCCGGTCGCAAGAGGCAAAGCAATTTTCAGGGTATTTCCACCCAACACGGGGTAATGGGTTACGACAAATTCCCCTGGTAATTGTTCCCCGTTGAACAAATGAATGGCAGGAGAATACAGGACGATTTCACCGACATTGTATTTTTGACTGTTGTATGTTACTGGTGAAGTTGCGGAGGATTCATAGGACACTCGTATAGAGTTGCCATCATTGTTCGCAGTGAGAGAACTTTCTGTGTAGGTGAACTGGAGAGAACACTTGGATTGACACTTTCCGGCGGTGTTTTTCACGGAAATGTTTATTTTATCTGCTGTTGCTGCGGCGGACATGGAATATATTAATGGTGGACTATTTGGTCAGTTGCCAAAAATTTTTCTCTCGATCGCGACCAGATTATCCATTATCTTCTGTTTTAGCAGCAGCAAACAGAAGATAATGGATTAATAAATAAAAATAATAATTAAACCAGGTTCAGCGATTGCAATTCTTCTGGACTATGTAAAAACAAATAACAACCAGTTGTTTCAGATTTTTTCCGCATTTTATCGGCGGATTTTGCAGGTATGTTAGATGACATATATCTAATTGCGGCGCATAATTTCGCCTTTACATGTTTTGCGTCGCCAGCACAAACGTTAATTCGCCCCTGTAAGACTGGCGGCATCATGTATGTTTCCCGTCAATGGTTTGTAGGAGGTTGTTCTGGCTAAAGTCACGTCGGATCGCACCAAGGGAGCCATTTTGGATACCATTTCCTGTTCCAGGGTGTATCCAAATCTGCCGCGATTCATGGACGTAATGATATCTGTTTTATTTGATTCTGTGAGCTCATAGGGAA
>SXGQ01493606.1_pt1 | contig 40692 bp, 29 predicted proteins | sample 3178371 | NCBI WGS metagenome assembly SXGQ01 (sample SAMN11356859, study PRJNA531348) | freshwater metagenome | isolation source: freshwater sample F1-20 | place: China: Fuxian Lake, Yuxi | collected 2017-12-25
AGTCCAAGGCGGAGCGCAAACCACGCGATTCTCCATACCGGTAGATCAATACGATGTCAATCGACATTTCTTTTTGTCAAATTTCTTCCGTGAGCAATACAACCAGGCGATGGCTACACCTCCTATTGTTCGTTCCAGCGTTATTGTAACCCGTGTAGAAGTTTGGGTTACTAACCGTAACAATATTAACAGCGATTTGAGGGACGTGGCGGCTTTCATGGATTTGGCGGAACCTAGACCCCATAATCCTATCATTCAATCGACCCCGGGGTCTTTTTTTCCTCGCAACGAAGCCAATGGACTGTATGGGGCGCTGGTAGCCAATGCCCAAGCTGGGGCTCGCAAAATCAATTCCATTTTTGATGTGCTGGAAAGCACCGCGCCGTTCGATTCATTAGCCTCGGCAAAGGATTACGAGGTCCTGTTTGCCCGCAGGCTGCAACCCAACCAATATTCTTTTCATCCTCTTTTAGGTTATGTCTCCTTGAATACTACCCTTAACAACGACGAGGTACTTGCTGTGGCCTATGAATACAGCGTGAACGGGGAGATATACAGGGTAGGGGAGTTTTCTCAGGAAGTTCCAAGCGAGCAGACCGATCCTACAGTGCTCTTCTTGAAGCTTCTCAAAGGCACTGCTATTCGAACGGATTTACCGACCTGGGATTTGATGATGAAAAACATTTATTCCCTCAATGCTTTTCAATTATCGAATCAGAATTTTAGGATGGATGTCGTTTACACCGACGTCCTTAATGGTAACAAAAATTTCATTCCCGAAGGAAGCCTGGCGGGTCAACAATTGATTACTGTTCTGGGGTTGGATCAACTCAATACCCAATTGGAGCCGCAGCCGGACGGGATTTTTGACTTTGTGAATAACCTAACAGTGGACCAGGCCAGAGGGCGCATTATTTTTCCTCGGGTAGAGCCCTTTGGCCAGGACCTTGATGCTGCCTTTAACTCCGCTGGTAACACACCCTCAGAAATCAAAAACAAATACGTCTTCAGGCCTCTATACGATAGCACCAAAGCATGGGCCCAACAATTTCCGGAATTGAACCGATTCAAGTTGGTGGGGCAATACCAATCTGCCTCAGGAAGTGAAATATCACTAGGCGCTACCAATGTGCCTCAAGGTTCGGTGCGCGTGACTGCAGGGGGGCGTTTGCTGAGCGAAGGTCAGGACTATACGGTAGATTACATGATGGGCAAAGTCCGCATCATCAATTCCAGTTTACTATCGTCGGCAGAACCCATCCAAGTGGCTTTCGAGAACAATCCCATTTTCCAGGCCAACCAACGAAACATGATGGGAGCACGCTTGGATTACCGGCTCAACAAGCGTGTCAACCTGGGTGGCACCTATGTGCGCATGGTGGAAAGGCCTATTACCCAAAAGGTGAACCAAGGCGAAGAGCCTGTTTCGAATAATATCCTTGGAGCGGATATTAGCATACTGCAAGACAGCCGCTTCATTACCCGCATGCTGAATTTGTTGCCCCTGTACCGCAGCGATGAGGTCTCGAATTTTCAGCTCTCTGCGGAGGTAGCCCATTTGCTCCCTGGAAATTCCGCGGTCTTGGGTACCGCGGGGATTTCGTACATTGATGACTTTGAAAGCTCCGAAAGCAATTACGATATTCGTAGCTTCAACAGCTGGTTTTATTCCTCCACGCCCTCTCGTTATCCAGAACACCGCCTGCGCGATAGCCTTCCTTACGGTTACAACCGAGCCAACCTGAGTTGGTATAATATTGATCCTCTTTTTTTTCGGAATTCTCCTTTGACCCCTTCGCATATCCAAAACGATGTGGCGATGAAGTCCAACCATTACATGCGGGAAATATTAGTGCAGGAGGTGTTCCCTAACAGGCAACTTGCCAACAATCAACCCGTCAATCTGCCTACTTTCGATTTGGCTTATTATCCCACGGAGAAAGGGCCTTACAATTTTGATGTTACTCCGAGCCCCTTCGCGGCAGGAATTGACTCGGCAGGACGTTTACTGAATCCTGCATCGCGATGGGGAGGAATGCAAAGGAGGGTTGAGCCCAATGACTTTGAAGCGGCAAATATTGAATTCATTGAGTTTTGGATGATGGACCCTTTTATATACCAACCGAATCATAGCGGCGGTACGATATTTTTTAACTTGGGTAATTGCTCAGAGGATATCCTGAAAGATGGGCGTCGTTCTTTCGAAAACGGCTTTCCCAAAGCGGACGGCACAGGACAGGTGGATACCACCGCTTGGGGCTTGGTTCCCAAATTACCCCCCCTTATTAATGCTTTCGATAACAACCCTGCCTCGAGGGCTACCCAAGACGTAGGATTGGATGGCTTCAACGATGCCCAAGAGCGGGGTTTCTTCGGGAGTCGTTATTTGAGCAGTATTGAAACAAGATTTGGATCCTCTTCGCTTGCCTTCCAATCAGCTGACCAAGACCCAGCCTCCGATAACTACCATCACTTCAGGGGCAGCGATTTTGATAACAACCGCAAATCCATCTTGGGTCGCTACAAGCTCTTTAATCTCCCCCAAGGCAATTCCGCAACGGATCAACAATCGCCCGAACCCTATCCCACTTCGGCCACCAACCTACCAAATTCCGAAGATCTGAACAGCGACAATACCCTGACCCAGACCGAAGATTATTTTGAATACCGGGTGAATCTCAGGCCCGGGGAAATGCAAATTGGGCGAAATTATATTACCGATGTTTTTGAATCCCCGGTTCAGCTTCGCAACGGAACGACAGAAGTCGTGAAATGGTATCAATTCAGGGTGCCGGTGCTGGCTCCGGACCGTCGTGTGGGTAATATTACAGATTTCAAGTCGATCCGCTTTGCACGGATGTATTTCGCGGGATTTACAGACAGCATCATATGCCGCATGGCCACGATGCAGTTGGTTAGAACAGATTGGCGGAGATATCTTCAAAGCTTGGCCCCTCCAGGCGAATATACTCCAGTGGACCAAGGGGATCCTACGGTGTTTCTGCTTTCCACAGTGAATATTGAAGAAAATGGTAACAAATTACCGATACCTTATGTGCTTCCTCCGGGGATCGAAAGGGTAAGAAATGTGTTTACCACCAATTTCCAGCAGCTGAACGAACAATCGTTGCAGGTACGTTTCTGTCAGTTACGGGACGGGGATTCCCGTGCGGCTTTCAAAAACACGGCTTTTGATATCCGTGCCTACAAACGTTTGGAGATGTTCATGCACGCCGAAGGCGCAGACCTGCAAGACGGGGACGTCTCTGCATTTGTTCGATTGGGCAACGACTACAACCAGAACTATTACGAATATGAACAAGCGTTGGTGATCACCGCACCTGGGTCTGGAACTCCGGAAAGTATCTGGCCCGCTGGTAATAATTTATCGATTCTCTTTGCCGATCTCAACGGCGCCAAGAAAGAAAGAAACAAACAAAATTGGCCCTTGAATATTCCCTTCCGAACACAAACCGCGACGGGGCAACGCATCACAGTTCTTGGAAACCCTAACCTTAGCCAGGTACAGACCATCATGTTGGGAGTACGGAATCCGCGCAAAACATCGGGTTCTTCCGATGACGGCCTTGAGAAATGCGGGGAAATTTGGTTCAACGAATTAAGGTTGACGGAATTTGATAATCGATCCGGCACCGCAGCTACCGGAAATCTCAATATGAAATTGGCCGATCTTGGCACCCTGAGCGCCACCGGTCTTTATAAAGGAATTGGGTTCGGCGGGCTAGAGAGTAAGGTCAGCGAGCGATCTCGCGAAGAATTGGTGCAATACGACGCTTCGACCAACCTTGATTTGGGTAAATTCTTTGGTTCGCAATCCAATTTGCGTGTTCCAATCTATGCCGCCTACGGTGAAACCTTCAGTACCCCTGAATTCAACCCGTTGGACGGGGATGTATTGCTCAAAAATATTTTGGATGGCTACGAAAAAGGCGCCCAAAGGGATTCCATTGTTTATTCTGCGGAAACCTACAGCCGGCGCAAGGCTTTTAATTTAACGAATTTACAATTAACCCGCAAAGGGAGCGGAATGCCCAAGCCTTGGGATTTGGCTAATTTCAATTTGACCCTGGCTTATTCTGAGCTTTTTCAACGAAATCCCTTCACGGCGTTCAACAGCACAGAAACCTACCGAGGTAGCCTTGGTTACCAGTATTCGGGTAGATCCAATCCTATTCGGCCCCTGGGCTCCGTCTCGTGGCTGAAACCCAAAGCGTTGACGTTAATTCGTGATTTTAACTTCAACCTTCTGCCGACCAGTCTCACCCTGAGGGTGGATGTGGATCGTCTGTACCAGCATACCCAGCTTCGTAACAATGCAGACGGGGGCAAGGGAATTGCTGCGACGGTCAACAAGAATTTCTTGATGAACCGAGTATATGGATTCCGGCACGATTTGACCCAGGGTCTGCGCATAGAATACGATGCAACTGCAGCTGCGAGAATTGACGAGCCCTTTGGGCTTTTGGATACCGAAGCCAAACGCGATACCGTCCTTAACAATTTACGCAACGGAGGAAGACCAACCCGCTTTACGCATACTATGAGCGCCAATTACCAAGTGCCCATCAACAAATTGCCCCTTATGGACTTCATGAACATCGCTTACCAATACCAAGCGAATTATGAGTGGATTGCCGCGCCCTTGGCCGCGGTCAATCTGGGGAATACCATTCAGAATTCCAGAACACAGCGAATCAACACCAACATTACCATGAATACGCTGTACAATAAATGGGCTTTTCTGCGCAAAGTCCTGGCCGATCAGCCTCTCAAGGATCCTGTCCCTACCGCGCCCGGGTCCAAATCCAAGGACCCTAAAGCCAAAGGCGGCAAAACCGAAGACCCTAAAGCCAAGAACCCCAAAGCCAAGGGGGCAGTGGGTTCAAAGCCTGGCGGCAAAAAACCTCCCCAAGAACCCGAAGAGGATTATTCCTTGAACCTGTGGCGCAACGGAATCAAAGCTATTGCCATGCTCAAAAACGTCTCCGCCAACATTAGTTTGACCGAAGGAACGGTCATCCCGGGATTTAATAAGGAGCCTACTGTTTTGGGCAACAATACCGACATCAACGCGCCCGGTTTTCCCTTTGTCTTCGGGGATCAAAGGGATCTTCGCCCCGACATCATCACCAAAAACTGGTTGAGTACGGACACGAACCTGACCGCGCTTTATGTTACCAACCGCAACCTCAATGCCCAGCTCCAGGCGACCTTAGAGCCTTTCAAAGAATTCCGAATCACCATCACCGCCAACAAAACGGATGTGATGCGTTTTCAACAAAATTTCAGGGCCAATCGATTAGGCGATGTCACGCAATTCAACGGTATGGAATCCGGGGATTTTAGTATTTCGATGATTAGCCTACGGGGATTCCTGGAGAAAATCCCGACCAATCCTGGCCAAGCCGACTACCTAAGTTCAGATAATTTCCGTCGCTTCGAAGAGAATCGTTTAGAAATTGCGGAACGCCTTGCGCGATCCAACCCCAACTCCTCAGGGCGTGGGGAAATTGACAGCCTTTTCCCGGATGGCTACAGCCGCAAATCCATTGATGTCCTTATCCCCTCATTCCTGTCCGCTTATACGGGTCAAAATCCAGGTAAGGCCTCCACTTCTTATTTCCCCGTCCTACCCATGCCCAATTGGAGACTCAATTATTCTGGCCTTACCCAAATTCCTTGGTTCAAGGAAAGATTCCAGAGCATCATGATCAGCCATGGCTACCGCTCTGTTTACTCGGTGGGTAATTTTTCGACGAATCTCGTGTATCAAGAAAGGAACGGCGCGGCATCCAGGCGGGACAGCATCAACACCAAGGATTTTTATCCCCGATACCAAATCGCTCAAATCAGCATCGCCGAACAATTAACCCCGCTAATCGGCCTCGACGCCACCCTCAAAAACAACCTCACCTTGAGGCTGGAGTACAAAACCTCCCGAAATCTAACCCTCACTCTAGTAAACAACCGTTTGAACGAAAACACCACAAGAGAGCTCACCATAGGAGGAGGATACCGCTGGAATAACCCGCGTTTGCCTTTCCTGATTAACGGCGAACTCCGCGAGCTCAAGAACGACCTCAACCTCCGTTTCGATTTGAATATTAGGGATAATTTCATGCTAATGAGGGATTTGGACGGGGTAGAACCGCAGCCCTCCGGAGGCGGTAGGACGGTTTCGGTCAAACCGAGCGCTGATTATGTCCTAAACGACATGATTAATGTGCGACTTTTTGTGGATTACCAATTGTCCACGCCCTATATTTCCACTTCCTTTCCCAATTCCCAAACCAGCGGGGGCGTGAGCATTCGTTTCACCTTGGCTAATTGAGATTAGGGGGGCTTCCGTGTTTTTTATCTTTTTTTCACTACATATTCATATAAAATTCTAAACTTTAATCCGTAATGGAATTTCCTTCTGATCTCCGATACACCGCCGAACACGAATGGGTTGCCTTGAATGGCAATATCGCCACCGTAGGTATCACCGATTTTGCCCAAGGTGAATTGGGAGATATCGTCTTTATCGAACTGGATTGCAACGGTAAAAGCCTGCAAGGCCTTGAAGTTTTTGGTACGGTAGAGGCCGTCAAGACCGTTTCCGATCTATATATGCCACTTAGTGGTGAGATTATTGAGATCAATCCGCTTCTTCAGACCCAACCCGAACTTGTCAACCGCGATGCCTACGGAGATGGTTGGATGATTCGAATTCAAATTTCCAATCCCGACCAATGGGAACAGCTGATGGACAGCTCCACCTACCAAGCCCATACCGGCCATTAAAGCCTGACCTTATGCGTTCAAGAGGCGCTTCAACCTGTTTCTTTTTTGTTCCACCCCTTGTTTGGACCGTCATCATGATGGGGCTGTTGCTTGGCTCCGGCTCTGGTTTCCCCGGTTCCCAAATCGCAGGTACCGATTTGGTGGTGCATTTCGGGATTTTTGGCGTTTGGGCCTTTTTGATTGGGCAGTCTTTCTACAAACAAGCCCAGTGGCCTGTTTTGAAATTCCATCGTGGCTTCTACGTTTTAGTTTTAGGGGTTTTGCTGGCGGCGGGTACGGAGGCCGTACAGGGTTTTCTCCTATGGAGCCGTTCTGCCAACCCAGGGGATTATGTTGCCGACGTCCTTGGTTTGATGACCGGACTCTTGATTTTTGAGCGTCTCGCGCTTTCGGCCAAAGGCGGTCGATGATAAAACCCGAATAAAACGATCAAATCCTATTCGGATTAACGTATCCTATACTCGAAACCCAAACAACTTTGTTAGAAAATTCCGTTATTTGTGGAAAGCTATGGAACTAAAGAAATCCCCTAAAGCAGACCTGAACCTCAAGCGTACGCTTTACTTCCAAATCGGCCTATGCGCGGCTTTGGCCTGTACCCTTATTGCCTTCAATTGGAGAGAGGGTGACGGAGAAGCGGCCAGCTTAGGCACCCTCAAAATGGATGACCTCACCGAGATGGAAATTCCCCAAACGGAGCAAAAGGTCACCCCTCCGCCTCCACCACCCCCTCCAACCCTCGAAATTGTTGCAGACGAAGAGGTTATTGAGGAAGATGAAGTTAGCTCGACCGAAGTAACCCAAGAAACAAAAATTGAGATCCCGGTCCAGGTTCAAATGGAAGAAGAGGTTGCTTCGGAACCAGAAATTTTTACCGTGGTTGAAGAAATGCCCTCCTTTCCTGGAGGTGATCAGGAATTGCTTAAATTCATGGCGGAGAACACAAAATATCCCCCGCTCGCCCGCGAAAATGGATTGCAAGGAATTGTTGTTGTGACCTTTGTTGTTGACGAAAGAGGCCGAATTGACAAAGTACAGGTCCTACGTGGTATTGGTGGGGGCTGTGATGAAGAAGCAATTCGAGTAGTCAAGTCTATGCCTCAATGGAAATCTGGCAAACAAAGAGGAATGCCCGTTCGTGTTCAGTACAACCTTCCCTTCCGCTTTACCCTCCGATAATCGATAAGTTAGACTCCTTCGGGCCTTTGATACCACACCAAAAAGCCCTTTGTGCAGACAATGCACAAAGGGCTTTTCCATAAAGGTGGTAATGCGAATTATTGACCGGATTCGAAGCGAGTGGAAACTAATTCCCAGTTTAAGATATTCCAAAAAGCAGAGACATAATCGGCCCTGCGGTTTTGAAATTTCAAGTAGTAGGAATGTTCCCATACATCCAAACCTAGCAACGGGTAACCTCCGCAATTGGCTTTCTCTGTGTCCATCAAGGGGTTATCTTGGTTGGCGGTAGAACAAATCTTCAAGCCGTTCTCGGTGCGACATAACCAGGCCCATCCGCTTCCGAACCTGCCCATTGCGGCTTTGGCGAATTGCTCTTTGAGGCCGTCCACACTGCCGAAAGCCTCCTTAATGGCGTCCTCCAATCTTGCAGAGGGCTTGGTACCGGTCTGAGGCGTGAGCAATGTCCAGAACAATGAATGATTATAATGGCCTCCACCGTTATTGCGAACAGCTGCCGGAAGTGTTGAAATAATCGCCATCAACTCTTCCAAAGATTTGCCTTCATGGGGCGTTCCATTGAGCGCGGCATTTAGGTTATTCACATACGCTGCATGATGTTTGGAATGATGGATTTCCATAGTCATCGAGTCAAAGTGAGGCTCCAATGCGTCGTGGGCATAGGGTAAAGCGGGCAATTCAAAAGGCATAGTTTTGGGTTTAAGGGGTTCTGAATTTGGGGCCAACCAAGTTGGATTCGCTGTATCTGAATCGTTGGGCTGCGCAAGACTGCGGAACGAAAAACCCAATGCCGCCAAGCCTGCTGTGTAGCGCGCAGCTTCTTGAAGCCATTTTCTTCGATTCATGATCAAAATTACATTTCAAACGGATAAGCGCTTGTTATCCGCCAAAATTTCTATATCCTGCGAACGGATACCCTGTCGGACAAACGGGGGCCTATTATCTAAATCACAGAGGCCATTTAAAAATCAACCGATTTAGGCGTGCCTAAATTAACTTTGCGTTATGGGTTTAGCGCTTTTGACCCCCACGCTCAAGTTGGTATCTAGCTTATCGTTTTGGGCTTTGGTCGGGGCTTTGGGTTTAGGATATAGTTCAAGGGGAAATAACCTTGAATTGGGAAATCAAATTGCCGACGGCAGACGGATCAAGGTGGTGGCAACTACCGGTTTTTTGGCCGATATCACTGCAACTATTGCTGGTGAAAGCGCAGATGTTCAATCCTTGCTTCCCCAAGGCTCAGACCCGCATCGCTACGAGGCTGTACCCAACGATACCCGAATTTTGGCCCAGGCCGATTTGATCATCGAGAACGGGCTTCATTTGGAGGGTTGGCTGGATAAATTAATTGCCCGAACCGCCCAAAAAGCGCATCGTACTGTCGCCACCCAAGGTATAATTCCAATTCAAGACCCCGAACACGCCGATTCCTATGACCCGCATGCTTGGATGGATCCGGTATTAGGGCGTCAATATGCCCGGAATATTTACGAGGCCCTTCGAAGGCTATGTCCTCACGATTCCATTGGTCTGCAGGCTCGTTGGATCGCCTATGACCAAGATTTAGCGAATTTAAACCGAGAAATTTCTGGTCTCTTGGGTCAAATTCCCCATAAACATCGGATTCTTGGCACCAACCACGATGCATTCCGGTATTTCGCCGAACGTTATCAATTTCGGGTGATCTCGCTTTTGGGTACCAGTACGGATGCCGATATTCGAACTTCGGATGTCTTGCAGATGAAGCGTGTTATTCTGGAGAATGACCTGCCCTGCATTTTTGTGGAAGCGAATCTGAATCCCAAGACATTACAAGAGCTTTCCGCGGATGCTCACTGCGCCTTGGGGCCTGCGCTTTACGCGGACAGCATGGGGCCCGATGGAACCGAAGCGGATTCTTATATCGGAATGCTTAGGCACAACGCTATGATATTGTCCCAATACCTGGGCAGACAAAGTACTGGAACGGCCAGTGCTGGGGATACTCCTGTCGGATCATCATCCTCCGATCCGTTTCCTGTGTGGTGGATTTTGGGCCTCATGCTTCCTCCATTGGTCTACATGCTTATTGCTTTGCGAGCTAATGGATTAAAGGCCACAAAGCCTCGTCTAAATATTGGGCCTTGCCTTAAAATCACTGATTTGAGCGTAACGTACGATCGTAAATCGGTGCTCAATGCTTTTTCAGTCGTCTTCGAATCTGGGAAATGTTACGGAATTTTAGGGCCTAATGGCGCTGGGAAATCAACCCTGTTGAAAGCCGTCCTCGGCCTTGTAGAATCGGACCACGGCGACATTACCTACAAAGGACAGAAGCTGGATACATGCAGAACGTCTTTGGCCTACGTGCCTCAGAAAGGCTTAGTCGATTGGGATTTCCCGGCCACCGTGGAAGACATCATCCAAATGGGCCGCTTGCCTTGGCGTAAAACTGGTTTTCCACCGAGCGGGGTGGATCGCCTAGCCGTTCAAAAAGCGTTAGAGGATTTGGAATTAACAGATTTACGGAAACGGCCTCTGAATCAATTGTCCGGGGGTCAACAACAAAGGGTCTTTTTGGCAAGGGCTCTTGCACAACAAGCGGAGACCCTGCTCTTGGATGAGCCTTTTGTGGGCGTTGATGCGGCCACAGAAGCAAAAATTATGGAGATTCTACGAAAATTTACGCATGAGCAAAATGGTCTCGTCCTGATGGTCCACCATGACCTCCACCGTGCTCAGCAGTATTTTGACCAAGTGCTACTGATAAATCAACGTTTAATTGCGGAGGGATCGCCGGAGGAGATTCTGAATGAAACCACCCTGCTCAAGGTCTTTTCGGGGGTTGACCCCGCTTATGCCGATGCGGCTCAATTCCGCAACCAAACCTAATTTGGAAAGCATGGATACTGCTTGGACTTTGCTCGATTTTCTTCAACAACCTTATTTCCAAAGAGCCTTAATGGCGGCTATGATGGCGGGGACTGCCTGCGCCCTTCTGGGCTGCTTTATGGTGCTTCGGAACATGGCTTTGATTGGCGACGCTTTGTCGCATGCGATTCTCCCAGGGGTGGTCGTTGGATTTATGGTGGCAGGGCACAGCTTAATGGCCTTTTTCCTGGGCTCGGTGGGTGCGGGTCTTTTGGCAGCCGTCCTTATTGCCTGGCTGCAAGGAAAAGGCGGCGCGCGCAACGACGCCGCGATTGGCATTGTTTTTTCAGCGATGTTTGCTTTGGGGGTGATGGGTATTTCTACCTTATCTCGTCGCGAAGGGGTGCATTTGGATATGAAAGATTTTTTGTTCGGAAATGTGTTAGGGATTGGAAGGGATGATCTTCTTTTGGTGGGGATGGTCCTCGTTTTTGATGTATTATGTGTTGCTATTTTGCTCCCGTATTTTTTTGCCTCAGCATTTCAATCCGATGTGGCGCAAACTATGGGTATTCCAACGCGTACGCTTCATTATTTCACTATATGGATGCTCAGTCTCACCGTGGTCGCTTCCTTACAAACCGTGGGGGTCATCTTGGTTGTATCCATGCTGATTATTCCGGCATCTACGGCGCTCATTATCAGCAATAAACTTCAAAATGTGCTACTCTGGGCAATGTTACTCGGGGCGTTAACGGCAGCCGCCGGAATGATAGCTTCAGTCTATTGGGATACGGCGCCTGGTCCTGCGATTACCCTTTCGGCCACAGCCATCTATATCCTGGTACTCTTGGGGCATCCGGTACGCGGTCTTTGGCCACGCATGCTGCGCCGTAAACTCAGATTGATTCGTCATTGGGCCGAAGACTTGGTAAAACTCATCTTCCGCAAGCCAGAAATTTCGAAGGCCCAAGTTCTTACGGCCTTGCATTGGTCGGTGTTCACCTATCACTCCGCGGTGTTATGGTGCCGTTTGCTGGGTTGGGTACAAGCAGGCGCTCAAAATAAAGGCCTTTACTCACTAACCCATAAAGGCCGAGCAAAGGCTTTGCAGATGGTCCGTGCCCACCGGCTTTGGGAAAGTTATTTGGCCCAAAAACAAGGCTTCGAGCCCCATCAATTGCATTGGCTTGCAGAAAAGGATGAGCATTATCTGCCTCAAGCGTTTCTGGATCAAATTGACCAGCGCCTTGGATTCCCTGATACGGACCCTCACGGCTCTCCTATTCCTCGCAGCGCGGCAATCCATTCCCAGACCCCCCCATCTACCCCACCGATTCCTTGACCGAGACGCCAAAGAAGGGAAGAATTGCGGTATTGGTGAAAAAAATAATAAAAAACGTGGGGCCGCTAAACCTTGGGTGAGTTAATTCGGTCAAAAGCACACTAACTTTTTCCCCACCATGAAAATTTTTCTCTTCACAACGCTATACCCAAACATCATTAAAACATCCCACCATATGCAGCGCTTGATACTTCTTTGTGGACTAAGCCTCGTCCTTTTTCTTTCTGCTTGTCGCAAAGACGATCAAAACCCTGAGTCCTTGATGGAGCAATTCCTTAGGACAGATTCCGAAAACGAACAAATCACCCAATTTGAAGATGATGGGGCCGAAGCGAGTATGGACCAACGGGTTTCCGTAGGAGATGCCTCCGAAATGCTTAGTTCCAGTCGTTGTGCAATCATAATAAGAGATACCGTTTCCATTCCTCGCAGAATCACCATCGATTATGGTCCGGTTAATTGCCTTTGCCGCGACGGACGCTATCGGAGAGGGATTATTATTATCGAATATACAGGAACCCGTGGTGTATCAGGAAGTACGGCCAGCATGTCATTCAGTAATTATTTTGTTAACGACAGGGGAATTTCTGGAAACCGAAGCCTGATTTTCGGAACATCAACCACTGGCAACCCTTTGAGGACAGCTCAATTTAATTTATCGATCACCCACCCAAATCGCAGCGGTTCTTGGACCCGACAGGGGGTTCGGATTCGTGAAAAAATAGCGGGGGACAGCACCGTGACGCTGATGGACGATGTCTATCTCATCACTGGTAGTGGAAGCGGTTCGGGGGCCAATGGTGTAACCTTCAGTCATAGTATTTTGACGCCCTTACGCAAAGAGGGCGCTTGCCGCTGGTTAGTTTCCGGGTCCATTCAGTTCTCTCGCAATAATCAGGCGGCAAGAACCCTTGATTTTGGTAACGGCCTTTGTGATGATCAGGCCACCATCACCACATCCAATGGGGTACGCGCCATAACATTACCCTAAGCCGCCCTAACGGGGGCCTAATGCGCCTTTTCAATAACGAGCTCGCCTTTGTTAGCTAATTGACCACAGGCGGCATCAATATCCCGACCGCGACTTCGCCGAAAGCTGCAGGTAATTCCCGCGACCTCCAATGCCTCAGTATATGCAGCAATGGCTGAAGCGTGTGCCTGCCTGAGGCTATCTTCGCCCACGCTGTTGTATTCAATCAAATTCACTTTGCTTGGAAACTTTCGCGCAAAGCGAACTAAGGCCTGCACATCTTCAATTTCGTCGTTAACCCCCTCCCAAACCACGTATTCCAGGGTTACCATGCTTTTGGTTTGTTGATACCAATATGCAAGAGCCGACTCCAAGTCGGCCAAACGGTTTGTTTCGTTAATCGGCATCAAACAACTTCTTTTGGAGTCAATGGCTGAATGTAAAGAAAGGGCCAATTTGAAACGCACCTTTTCGTCGGCCATTTGGCGAATCATTTTGGCGACACCGGCAGTGCTCACGGTAATACGACGTGGCGAAAGGCCCAAACCGCTGGGTGATGTTATTTTCTCAATCGCCTCCATGGTATTACGGTAGTTCAACAAGGGTTCTCCCATGCCCATAAACACAATGTTGGTCAAAGGCCGACCCAAGGTTTCTTGGGCCTGCTTCTGTATCGCAACCACCTGATCGTAAATCTCATCGGGATTCAAATTCCGCATTCTTTTCATACGGGCTGTCGCACAAAAGGTACAGCCCAGGCTGCACCCCACCTGGGACGATACACAAGCGGTGATACGGTTGGGTGTAGGAATCATCACCGATTCCACAACCAACCCATCGTGCAAGGTTAGCGCATTCTTAATCGTGCCGTCCTTGCTGTATTGCGACTGCTGTACCTTGAGGTTACGGATTTCAAAATGTTCTTCTAGTCGGTTTCTCAAGGCTAACGACAAATTAGTCATATCGCCAATTTGGGTTGCTCCTTTGTTCCATAACCATTCGTAAACCTGCCTGGCCCGGTAAGCGGGTTCCCCCCATTCGGCCAACCGTTGGGTTAATTCCTCCAAGCGAAGGCTTCGTATATCAATCTTAGTCATTAGCGCCAACGAAGTTCGGTTGTCCAACCTGGTTTGAGTTCCAAATCTCGAGTAAGCCATTTTAATTTCTCCGGCTGGCGAAGCGCCTTGAACCATGCCGCATCCCGCCAACCATTACGATTACTATCCTCCAAAATCGAAATCTTGTACTTGCCCGGCAGCAGGCCATCTATAACCCATGGCAATGTGGCATTCTCGAGAGTTAGAAAGACTTTGGTTGCCACCAATTTGTGGGTGGTCGTCCACAGGCTTGCTACGCGATACTCACCGTTTCCCCATTCGGATACCAACGAATCTGCTTGCAACATCACAGTAGCCAGGCTCTCTGTTTCCTGAAGCTTTCCAAGGAAAGCTTTGTTTTGGCGCCCGTATCCATCCACAAAGGCCCCGCTATCGATGCGCAAAACCCATTTTTCTGGTACAAAATCATTGTTTGCAAAATCGGTCCGCAACGATATTTCTTGGGTTCCCGTTAAAAAATCGCCTTCAACAGTAATTTCTTTGCCTAGATTGCTTTGCCAGCACCAAGACAACGGGTCTGCCAAATGAACCGCTCTATCCCATCGGAGCCCATGAAAGACCCCGATATCAGAGAGTCCCCATGAGGTTACCGCTGGACCTGAAGTCCCCGAAACATTAGTTTTCAACGGCTTTGGCGCAATAGAACATAAGGTATCCAAGCCTTCTTCCGCAGTAAGCCTTAAGGTAAATTGGGCGGCTAATGCGCCTGCGCTTGGAGGGAGGTGTAACCACAATGTGTCTCCGTTAATTTCTTGTCCCATCCCTTGAATCACGAGGCCATTTTCGTGTTTTCCCAATGCTTGAACGGGTTTGGGGCTTCCCCAAAAAATTATCGCAAGAGATCCTCCTTCGGACCATAAAATATTTCGTATATGAATTTGAGCGTCAATGTCTTCCGAAAAATACATCACTTGTCCACTGTCCACATTGATGCTTGGATGCAATTCGGTGAGAAAGGCCTTGGGAAGCTGCTTGCCAAACAGTCTATCGCGCTCCGGGTCCTTAAAAGCCAATGCTGTGTATATTGTGTTTGGCAAGTTTCTGAAAACAAAGTATCCAGAGTCGTTGCTTATGGTCCATCGCTCGGGTTTGACGGAATCGCCTTGAAGCAGGGAAGGCAATATGGATTGTGGGTAAAGTGCCACCGTGACCCCTTTGAGGGGAAGATTGGTTTCAGCATCACAAACTTGCGCCGACCATTGCAAAGAATCCAAATAATCGCCTGTCGAGAAAGCATAGCCCAAAGAGGGCAACGCGTTCCCTTCTGTGATATCCGCAACAGAACCCCCCAGATCCACACCGTAGGTTGAATTAGGGGACAGGGAATCCGGGTTTAAACGAATAATCAGTTTTCTAAGCCTTGCCTGAGCCTCTGGTGGGCCTGATGGCACATTGCCCCATCGAACGGACTGTGGGTCTTTGAGCTGAATATATTCATCAAATTCAAAGATAATTTGACGTGGGCGGACATTCAGACTTTGATCAAGGGGCGTTACCCTAACAAGCACAGGAGCCTTTTGGTCTCTGGCCCCACCATCTGGATTCACCACATTGGCACAGCCGCTGACACCAAGGCATAGGCCTATCACCAACATGGCTCGAGAAAGAACGACGAAAATCAACTCCGTAACATGGGTTAAATTCTCAACCTTTCCGAAAAACATAGAGCTTACTGCTGCTGCCCCGTTCGTCTTTGAAGGCTTTCCACCAAAACCCAAACCCTTTCCATAAACTCAAGAGGGCCCTATCCTTGCCGCTGCGATATTTTTCGCTCAACATAGCGATATAAAAAGGATCAAAGGGTAGAGATTTTTCGGAAACACACGCAAATCCCGCTTGTTCTATTCTGTTCCTTAGCACTTTGCCTCGAAAGTGATACAAATGCCTGGGCACGTCCCATGCGGCCCAAAATTCCCGATAATGCGCAGCATCGTAAGCTTCCGCATTGGGAACGGCGATCAAAAGATATCCTCCTCGCTTGACCAAACGCGTGAATTGACAAATACGCTCATCCAAGGGGTGAACATGTTCCAAAACATGCCACAACGTCACCGCATCATAGGCTTGGGTTGTGGCTTGAAGGTGTTCTTCAGAGAAAACCGCTAAACCGTGCTTGGTTCTGGCCTTGTCCGCCGCAGATTCATCGGGCTCAACGGCCTCGACTTTCCACCCCTTACCCTGCATATGACCCGCAAAGTCGCCTGTGCCGCAACCAATATCCAACAATGAGCCTTTGTCCGGAATCAAACCATTGATCCAGTTCTCTTTTTGTTTGAGCGTTATTCGCCGAACACGACGGTACAATTGGTTGATAAAGCCTGTCGCTTCTTCATCTGTATGCGAGATATAATCCGCGAATTTATAATATTGACCTATTTCGCCTGAGCCGGGTCTTGGATTAGTAAAGCGAAGTCCGCAATCCTTACATTGAATTATGTTAAATATTTCCCCGCTGACAGAAAAATCTTTAACTTTAAGAAAACCTGTTAGGATTTTGCTTTGGCAAAGAGGGCAATGGTCAAGAGTTTCCACAAATGAGATATTCTAGCATCCGCAAAAATCGGTGTTTTTGGACCAAAATCAGCTTTTTCGGTTCAGATAGACCATAAGAACACTAAGATCTGCGGGGTTAATTCCACTAATTCGCGATGCTTGGCCTAGGTTTTCGGGCTTGTGCTGATCCAGTTTTTCGGCAGCCTCCAAGGACAGCCCTGAAACCAAACGGTATTCAAAATCAGGGCGCATGCGGATTTGCTCCAGGTCCGCCATGCTTTCGGCCCACTTTTGTTCGCGCTCCAAATAGGAGGCGTATTTGATTAAAACTTCTGCGCCTTCTGCGCTTTCTAAAGAAATGCCCTCCATAAAAATTTTTAAGGCGGGGCTCACCTCAGCCAAATTGTCAAGATGTACACCAGGCCGTAACAACAGTTGATCCATTCGGGTCTTCTGGGGAATCGCAGCCTGACCCAAAGGCGCAAAAAATGGGTTAAACTCTTCAGGATGAATTGATTGTGATCCAAGGAACTTGCTCATGGCTTCCATTTCTTTGATCTTTTTCTGTACATCTTCGAAACATTCCTCAGGCAACAAGCCTAAAGAATACCCAATCTCGCTCAATCGAAGATCAGCATTATCCTGTCGTAACATTATACGATATTCCGCTCTGGAAGTAAACATACGGTACGGCTCATCAGTTCCTTTGGAAACCAAATCATCTATCAAAACCCCGATGTAAGCCTCTGATCTTCTGAGGATTATGGGGTCTTCCTCTCTCATGGCGCGACGGGCATTCATGCCCGCGATCAGGCCCTGTCCCGCCGCCTCCTCGTAACCTGTGGTACCGTTAATTTGACCCGCCAAGTAAAGTCCCTCAATAGCCTTGCTTTCCAGAGAAGATTTCAGCTGTGTTGGAAAGAAAAAGTCGTATTCAATAGCATAACCCGGCCTGAAAACCCTGGCTTTCTCAAATCCTCTAACCCGCCTCAAAGCTTTGAGCTGTACATCTTCAGGCAATGAGGTCGAAAAACCATTCACATACACCTCCACCGTATTCCAGCCCTCTGGCTCCACAAAAAGTTGATGCCTATCCCTTTCAGCAAAACGGTTGATTTTGTCTTCAATACTGGGACAGTACCGCGGGCCTATACCCTGAATGCGGCCCGTAAACATTGGAGATTGCTCAAATCCCTCCTTAAGAATCTCATGCACCACGGGGTCTGTATAGGTAATCCAACAGCTCATCTGTTGCTCCAGCGGCCTGCTTTGAGGCCTGTAGGAGAATTTACCTGGCTTTTCGTCCCCTTTTTGTTCCTCCATGGCAGAATAATCCAAGCTACGACCATCCACACGAGGAGGTGTACCTGTTTTCATTCTACCACTAGCAAGACCAACAGAGCGCAATTGCTCGGTAATTCCCAAGGAAGCTGATTCACCCGCCCTTCCTCCGCTCATTTGCTGATTTCCTACATGAATTAAACCATTGAGAAAGGTTCCTGTAGTCAAAATTACCTTTCTTGCCTTGATTGTTTGGCCCAAACCAGTGACTACTCCTTTCACCTTATCTCCCTCTAGCAAAAGGGCCTTCACTGTGTCTTGCCGAAAATCAAGTCCTAGTATCTGTTCCAATAAATAGCGCCAACGAGCGGCGAACATTGTTCGATCATTTTGAGTTCGGGGACTCCACATCGCTGGGCCTTTGGATCGGTTCAGCATTCTAAACTGTAAAGCCGAATAATCGGATACCAATCCCGAAAGGCCCCCCAAGGCGTCTATTTCACGGACTATTTGCCCTTTGGCCACGCCACCCATTGCGGGATTGCATGACATTTGCCCGATGGTTTGCAAATTCATGCTGATAAGAAGCGTTGATGCCCCCATACCGGCCGCCGCGGCCGCGGCCTCACAGCCCGCATGGCCCGCTCCTACAACAATAATATCGTAATCAAAATGTTCCACGTGGAACTTTTAAGGTGGTATTCAAGTTGTCCCGCAACTAAAGGGACGCAAAAATAGCCAAGGCCCTGTCCTCAGCCTCTCGCATTTGATTTTGATCTCCTGGTTTCTTATCATCAAAGCCAATAAGGTGCAGAAGACCATGGACCATGACGCGGCGCATTTCCTCCTGAGGGGTAGAATCCCAATCTGCGCTTTGATTTTTGACTCGATCTGGGCTGATGCAACATTCGCCCCTAATTATAACACGACCAAAGGAGCGTAAATGCAGGCCCGCATTAGCCGAATCCAATTGAGGGGAAGGAGAGTCTCCGTAATCACGATCTCCGTAATCAAAGGTTAGAATATCGGTGTCGCCCTCGTGTCCCAAGTGCTTCATATTGAGATCTGCCATCCATCCTGAAGGGCCAAAGACATAAGAAAGCTCTATGCTCTTCACGCCGTAATTAATTGCAATCCTCTCCAGCCATTGGCGCAATTTTCTGCGGCCTTGGGGTATAGGCGCTTCATCAACAGAAACAAAGGAAATCATCGGGGACTCTGAATACGCAGAAGATTCTGTTGATAGCGAAGATTACGCTCCTTGTAATACGTGTTGAGTTCCGGGCCGGTGGGTCTATACAGGGCCTGTTCGCGTCTTTTTTGTAGAAGTAGTTCTTCTAGTGCTGCATTACGCGGCTTAAGTTCCCTTGATTTGGCGCTCTCAGATGCCCTGCTTTGTTCCATTTCGCGCTCCTGCTCTGCTTTTTCGGCTTCCAGCATCCGACTTAGAATTTGCTGTTGCCTTTGAAGGCTTTCTTGGGTAAGTTGTTTATTCACCAACTCTTTTTCGGTTTGTTCCATTTGCTGTATAGCCTCTTGCACGGTTTTGGAGCCGTTGTCGCCGTTGCCTTCCTTGTTCAGTTCCTTCATAATCTTTTCCATTTCCCGACGAATCGCTTCCTGTTGGGCTACCATTTGGGCAAATTCCTTGCCCCCTTCACCTCTCTCGGGCTTAGTGCCCCCATTCTGTTGTTTTCCTGGTTTTGGGCCTTTGTTTTTGCCCATCTGTTCTTGCATCTGGTCGCTTAATTTCTTTTGCATGGAGCGTAGGCGGGACATCCCAGATCCTCCGGCTTTGGGTTTTTTGCATTGTTGATTACCGGGCATTTTGTTAGCCTTTTGTTCCGTGGCCTGTTGAAGTAGTTCCGAAAGGAGATTAGCAAGATTATTGGCGGCGGTCATGGTGTACTGCTGCTTTGCTTTGGATCCCACAATATCTCGTACTGTTAATCTGTCAAGACCTGCTTTGAATTGGCTTTCTAGCTCGGACATTTCCTTTTGGATGGGCGCTTGAATCTGCCAAACCCTTTTGGACAAAGCCTCAAGGCTATCCTTAATAAGGTCATACTGGTCTCTAAGGCGAAATTGATCCCTTGAAATTTGAACGAAGGCTTGCGAATACCCGCTTTGGTCCTTGAGCCTATCGATGAGCTTCTCCTGATCGAATGAAAATTTCAAAACCTGGCCCAACAAACGACGCATCGCCTTCAGGTCCTCTTCGATCTCTTCCATTTCCTGAGCCTCAAGCTGTTCTTTCATTTGGGAAGACATTTTCTGCATGCCCGATGCGGCTTTTTGTTGTTTTTGGGCGGCTTTTGGGCGGCTTTTGCCCCCTTTTGCCTCATCAGAGGCGTCTTGTTGATCCTTTTGAACCTCTTCGCCCATTTCCTTTAATCCGTCTAAATCCTTAGGGCGATCGAGTTCTTGATTCTTCGTTTCGGTTTCTTTCAATTCCGCCATCAAATCATCCATCTCTTTGCGCAAGCGGTCTTGCTCCGAAGCAGATTCCTGAAGGTCTTTGTTGCCCTTGGTGTCTTTGGAAAGCTCTTCTTGCCTTTTGGCTAAATCGTCTAGTTGGCGGCCAGCACGCTCCAGCCGGTCCTCAATTTCTAACTCCTTGAAAAACTGCAACATACGATCCAACTCCTTAGCAACTTTATCCTGATCGCTTTGCAATTTTTCCAGTTGTTTCTGTACTTCCGATTTGTCGGCTTCTTCTCGTAACAATTTCTCAATATTACGGAGCATTTCCTTCATTTCTTCGTTCAGAAGGCGCTCGGCCATTTCTTGGATTTGTTGCTGTTTATCAAGAATTTCCTTTTGTTGAGATAGTGTTTTGTTTTGTTGTTGTAACTCTAGTTTTTGTTGAATTTCCTGGATTTCAGAAGCGGTTTGCTGTTGTTGCTTAAGAATCTCCTCCAAGGCCTTTCGGTCTTCCCAACCCATTTCTTTTTGCTGTTTGAGTTTTTGGGCTAGCTTTTCGGTTTGAGTTTCGGAGCGTTGAATGTCTTTTTGAGCCGCCTCCATGCCCGTTGCCGCTTCTTTACCAAGGGCCTCTACTGCTTTTTCTTTCTCTGACTCAGAAAGCGTTTGTGCCTCAAAATAAGCGCTGCGAGTACGCTGGGGGCCTTGCAGGCCGTTATTGTCTTCGACCTCAAAGCAATAGCGAAGACCTTCCCCGGGCCTAAGGCCCAAGGCCTCAGGGTCCACCAAACAATCAAAGCTCTTTTCCGAACGGCCTCCCTCTGAATTCAAAGCCCTGTATTGCTCCTTGCTTTCGTAATCACCCAGACCCGTACGCTTAACTGAATAAACCAGGCTCACCCTCCCTATGCCGTAATCATCCCAAACCTTACCGCTATACAGGTTCGCATTGCCCTGCAAGGCCAACATATTCGAGGAGACCAACCCCTGATCACCAAGTTCAACGCGCCCTACATCAATCCCTGGTGGAGCGTCCTCAACCAAATCAATCCCGAAAACAAGGCTATCAGGACGAGAAATTTCTCGATTACTCAACAATAGGCGATATTGCCCACTTTGTGTGGGCATCCATCGCAGAGAATAAGCTTCCTGCTTTCCGCTATTAGATGATGCGTCAGCGTATTCTGTTGCGGTCCCCCTCAAAACTGGGCCATTCTCTGGCAATAAACTCAAGCCCTCGCAATAACGGCTTAGCAAACTGTAGCGCAAAATCGTTCCCCTGGGAACCTGTAAATCACCACTATTCGATACTTTTTCACTTGTTCGGCCAGTGTATGGGGGATAATCGAGCCACAAATCCAATTGCACTAAAGTTGGCCTATGGAACACGGAAACCTTACTTAGCCCAGATTCATGGCCCGATGCGCTGAAATAAAAAAACCCTCCCTCACGCAGGTTTGGATAATCAAACACAAAAAGTCCTGGGCCCGTTCGACGCATTTTATACGATTTACCAGAAGCGTGCAGGGTTGCTGATAAGGGTAGTTGGCTACCCCTAGTCGTCAATTGAACCTCCCAATCTGAACCCGCCTCAACCTTGGTGAGTGTTTGCGTAGCATCGAAAACAAAGGGCGCGGGCAATACATAATCCTCGTTAAACCGCACAATTCGACGAGAACCCTCCGACAACACCCCAGGAACCCAGAACCAAATTAATAAAAGCGATATTAAGAAGGGTAAAAACATTAACACGTAAGGTCTGATCCTACGCAAGGGGACAATAGCGGTAAATGAAAATGGCCGCATCCACAGAGAGCGCTGTTCAATACTGGCATCCACTAAATCGCTTGAATAACCCCCGTGATTCGATTCTTCTAAATCAATAGTATTCAATAATTTATCCCCGATCTCGGAGTAATGATCGCCAATTCGAAGTGCGGCTTCTCGCCGGCTCATTCCTTTCACCCAACCCTTCATCTGCAGCCATGGTTGAATCACCCAGAAAGCAAAAATAGCGGAGTTCATGATCCCATACAGAATCAGTAGTGTCAGACGAAAGCCACTATCCATTTTGGTATAAAAAGCCCCTGCCGACAAAGCCAACCAGGGGCCTATACCCACAACGCCCGCGATCAGCAAACCACGAACTATTCTCAAACCGTAATATCGACGCCTGTAAGAATCAATACGGCCGTTAAGGCTATTGGTTCTGTTCATAACAAAGCCAAGGAGACGGGGCAATGATCCGAATGCATGGCGGCGGGGTGAATTTCGGCGGCTCGAACTCTACTTGCCAATGAATTACTAACACACTGATAATCAATGCGCCAGCCCTTGTTTTTGGCCCTTGCCCCTTGTCGATAAGACCACCAGGAATATCCTACACGTTCTGGATGCAGGTTGCGGAATGGGTCATCAAAACCTCTTCCCAAAAACTGATCAAACCAAGACCTTTCTTCGGGTAGAAAACCAGATGATCTAGCATTCCCTACCGGGTCATGAATATCAATTGCCTGATGACAAATATTATAGTCTCCAGCCACGATCAAGCCGGGCAACTGCGAAGCAAGGGCCTGAACATAAGAGCCAAAGAATTCCAAAAAATTCATTTTGTAGGCTTGGCGTTCTTCCCCCGATGAACCCGAGGGCATATAAACCGACATAAACGAAAAATCCTTGAAATCAAGCCTCAAAACCCTTCCCTCTGCGTCAATCCAAGATTCCCCGACACCGTGAACCACCGTAAGGGGCTCTAGGCGTGACAATACAGCAACCCCGCTATACCCTGGCTTTACAGCGGATTCTGTATGAATATGATAACCCGCCTCCCGAAATGGAGACCAATCGAACTGATGCTCAAAGGCCTTGGTTTCCTGAAGCGCAATTAGATCTGCGTCTTCTTGCAATAACCAATCGCTGAGGCCTTTGGTTTCAGCGGCCCGAATGCCATTTACGTTGTAAGATATGCTTTTCATTTATTTAACTAACCCCGCTTTCAGAATGCGAACGTCTTCGTTAGGGCGATCCGCTCCCCCCGTTGGAGCAGTAGCAATACGATCCAAAACGTCAAAGCCTTCCACCAATTGTCCAAAGACCGTATAACCGCCATCCAAATGAGGGGTTCCACCCCCCTCCCTGTACGCCTTTTTGTCTGCATCGCTGTATTTGCGACCCGTTCTCGACTCCATAGCCAACAGATCAGCATCTCTCCACGCCCTCCCCTGTACAATATAAAACTGGCTTCCGCTGGATTCCTTCTTGGGATTCATCCCGTCCCCTAAGCGCGCTGCGGCTAATGCCCCCTTGCAATGAATAAGGCTATCGACAAATTCAGCAGGAACCGTGTAGCCCGGTCCACCGTTACCCAGCATAGCGCCTTTCATGGCGTTTTTGGATTCAGGGTCACCGCCTTGGATCATAAAGTCTTTGATCACACGATGAAAGAGTAGGCCGTCGTAGAATCCTCCATTGACTAATTTTATAAAATTATCTCGATGAAGTGGGGTGCTATTATATAGTTTCAAAATCATCCTGCCATAATTGGTTTCCAAGTAAACTTTCGTCTCTGGGGGTGTCTTGGACGTGGCTTCTGAATTCAAAACTGACATAAGGGATAGATTAAGCAGAGTAAAGAAAAAATATTGACAAAATGTTTTCATGGTATAAAATTAAAGCTTGGATCGGTTTCTTTAAAATACTCTATGGCACAAGCGCGCAAAACAGCTTCTTGCTCGGCGAGGCTCATCCCAAGGGTGCTTCTCAAAAGCGTATAGTGTGGCCAACCTTGAGGATCACGGCCTGAAAATTCGTAAAACTCAGCAAATGACAATAACTCGCAAACAGCAACGTGTAGTAAGTCCTGCTTTTCTTCTTTGGTAAAATCATTGGGGCCAAAGCCTAGGACATTCAAGCCCACTAGAAACAAAACCCCATTCATATCCGGGCGTTTCATAAATTTTTCTTCTAGATATAGAAGTAATGCCTGCCATTCTCGCGCTTGTTCATTAAGGGGAGCCTGTACTGTTTTGCGTTGAGAACGAATGTCTAACCTTAGCGAATCGCCCTTCATCTCTTCTTTTCCTTCCATTCCCCTTAAATTAAAGTAAAATCGTCGCAATCCTTGAGAAAAGGATATGCCCTACGAAATTTGGACAAAAAAGAGGCATCTGGTTCAAAGCAAAGGAAGCCCACGTCGTCGTTCATTTCATGCAAAACAACACCATCTGGCCCCACAACAAGAGAACCGCCGCCGTAAATTGTGCCCGTGCTGTCGTTGCCCACCCTGTTCACTCCAAATACATAGCATTGATTTTCGATGGCTCTTGCAATTAAAAGAGACCTCCATGCATTTGCCCTGCCAACAGGCCAGTTTGCTATACAAATCAGAATGTCGTAATCGTTCTTGTTCCGAAGCCAAACCGGAAATCGTAAATCATAACAAATACTTAAATTCATTCTCCATTCTCCGCTATTGTAAATTGTTCTATCGCCACCTGCGCTATACATTAATTTTTCGCCTGCAATACCAAATAGGTGTCTTTTGTTATAAAAAATAGGTGATTTATTTCCCTCTTTTATTATCATTAAACTGTTAAAAAGAAGTTCTCCGTTCCAATACGGTAATGAGCCCGTTACAGTAATTTGATGCTCTTGGGAAAAACGACACATCCAATTTAATGTATATTCTTGATTTTTTATTACCTGGGTTTTATCTGATAGGTGAGATGATTCCGTAACAAACCCCGTGCTGAACATTTCGGGTAAAACCAAAATATCATTTTTTTGCCAGGAACCCTTCATAGAAAATAATCCTTCCTCAATATTTTGGATCGTAGAGATAGGATCAAACCAATGTGCGGCGTTTTGATAGAGAATAAACCTCATAAAACCTATGATATATAAATACCCATTGAACTGTAAAGATTCTGAAATGCGAGGTTTATTTTTTCGTTGCTCTTGGCAAAACAAAGCCTCATTAAGGAATGATTCCAGTTACTATTTGGGTCAACAAACGGAGAGAAGGGTATCGCGGCAAATCCTGCATTTTGACACCAAATTTCTGCTTGTTCTAAATCTGTATATCCTTTCGCAAGGATACCACTATCGCTAGCCCATTGACTATAATCGATCCACTGGAAATAAGTACTTTGTACAGGAATTGCTTGAAAAGGACCCTTACGAATCCATTCCATCATCCAATCTCTTTGCTCTTGGTAAAACGAGGCGATTTCGTGACGTGAATGATCCTTAGGAAGAAAATCTGAAAAAGCCTTTTGTAACAACGAATTTACACAAAAAACATTAAACTCATGCGCCTTTCTGAATTTAAGCATCCAAGAAGGAGATCCTGCTACAAAACCAAGTTTCCATCCCGTACAATGGTACGTTTTCCCAAAAGAATGCACCACTAAAATTCTTTCTCTAAAGGTACTCATTTCTAAAAAACTTCGAAACGAATCCTCAAAAACGATATGCGCATAAACCTCGTCTCCCAGAAGATGAAGTTGAGGATTATTTTCCATTAAACCTTCCAATATTTTATGTTCCTTACTGTTCATTAAATAACCGCATGGATTATGCGGATTATTTAGGATAAGAAGTTTAGTAGCCTTAGATATTGAATCAGAAATTCTCTGCCAATCCATCGTAAATCCACTAAAAACATCGTAAATCATAGGAATCCGAACGCAACGTGCACCCGTTGATTGAATTACCGGGGCGTACGAGTCATACGATGGATCCACTAAAATCACCTCATCACCAGAATCAACCATAGAACGAATGGCGTCTGCTAAACCCTGGGTAGCACCCGCTGTGATGGTTATTTCTGAACCAGGATCTACTTGAATAGACCAATCCTGGGTAAACATCGTGGAAATTTGTTCGCGTAATGCCAAGAATCCAAAGGAAGGAAAATACTGAAAAAACGAATTATCCAAAGAATGGCGCACGGCTTCAATTAATCCGGGCGGTGGTTCATGATCCGGAAAACCTTGACCTAGATTCACCGCATTGTGAAGCAGAGAAAGCTCATTCATATGCGAAAAAATACTTTGCTTCAGAGTCATACTTATCAATGAGATGAGAAAACCAAAGGTAACCTCAATATTTTACGGGAATAAACGAGATATTTAAACAAGTTTAATTTTAATTAAATATTTATTTTTATTTGTATTTATTAAGGCTGTGGAAAAGTGGAAAAAGACTTATTAAATATTTATAAACATAATTTTCCACTTCAATATAGATAAAATATAGAATTTTCAACCCAATTCAAAGCCACTTGAATTAAATGTGGAAAGATGTATATTAATCAAAATAATTATAACTTCTTCCGTTTTGTAGATTCCTGTTCAAAAATTTAAAGGATCTTTTTTTATTCTATAAAATATAAACCGGTTTTACCCGCCAAAGGGTTGTTTATCCACACCAAAAATGGTGTTTTGAACAGCTTATCCATATCGCTTCTGGAAGTAAATAGCGAACAGAAAGCCCAGAACGAATCCGCTCACGGATATAGGTCGAGGAAATTTCAATTTTGGGTGCCTCCAATAAACGGTATGGGAATTCTACCGGAGTCGAGAAATTTGTATTGTGACGCGGATAAACCCATAATGGAACGCAGGCGAGTATATCTCGGTAACGATGCCAACGATGAAAACCAGCTAATTGATCTTCTCCAACCAGTAAGACAAAATTCCTATCAGGGCATGATTTAATTAGAGCTTCAAGGGTATGAATCGTATAAGAGGGCACAGATAGATCTTTTTCAATACTACTCACCCGAAGCCTCGGATTATCCTTGATGCTTTCTTGTGCCCAAAGAACACGGGTTTCAAAATCCATTAGTTTTTCGTTGGATTTGAAAGGATTTTGTGGGCTTACGACCAACCAAACCTCCATCATGTCTTCTAAAGAGGCAAAAGTTTCCGCTAGAATCAAATGCCCCTGATGAACAGGATTAAAGGAACCCAAAAATAGACCAGTATATTTCATGGAATAATTACAAAAGAAGGTCAGGGCCGGTAACCGTTATGTTCCAAAATCTGGAGGAGCTCGTTCTGCGCTTTTTCTAAAACATCGTTGATTAAAATAATATCGAATTCAGAGGCGCTTTGGACTTCCAGGGCCGCTTTGGAAAGACGGGTTTGGATTTTAGACTCGGTATCCGTGCCTCTCTTCCGTAGCCTCTCTTCCAAAAATTTAAGACTGGAAACCCCCACAAAAACAGAAAGTGTTTGATCGGGATATTTTTTCTTGAATTCCAACCCACCTCTAACATCCAAATCCAACAAGAGGACCCCGTTTGACTTTATATGTTCAATAATTACATCTTTGGGGGTTCCATAAAGGTGTCCCGGGTAAACCTCTTCCCATTCAACAAAAAACCCTATTTTAATAAATTCCCGGAATTCATCCACACTTATAAAATGATAATCCACGCCATCTATTTCTTGACCCCTAATGGGCCTACTTGTGTAGGAAACCGAAAACCCGAAAGAGGGAACGAGCTCCAATAAAAAACGAACCAAGGTGGTTTTTCCGGCCCCACTGGGTGCAGAAAAAACAAAAAAAATCTTTTTCACAAAAACTACAAAAGATTAAGTGACTGTTCTTTAATCTTCTCAAGAATTTCTTTTGATAATACAATTCGCTTTTGTATTTCAAAATCAGAAACCTTGGAACCAATAGTATTTAATTCCCTACCTATTTCTTGCGCGACAAACCCAAGCTTTCTACCTTGCTCTCCTTGGCTATCAAGAACCTCCAAGGCAAAGACTAGGTGTTGCCTCAAGCGAACCAGCTCCTCGGCAATATCTTTCTTTTCGAGATAATAAAGCAATTCTTGTTCAAGACGCAGGGGATCTGGAGAAAGAGAGAGGTTTCCATCGCGACCCAAACGATCGTTCCAATCCACCCAAAAATTTTCAATTTTCTTGCGGATTAACGGCTCCTTAACTGTATCTATTTTACGGATCTCCTCTGCGCCCAAACGAATCTCATCAAGGTATTGGCGAAGAGCTGCGTTAGTCGCAGCGCCCTCGGCTAAACGATGATTTATACAGTCTTGGATTGCCGTTTCAAGGGCCGTTAGGTAAGCCTTTATGGCCTCATTGTTGTTTTCGGGCGATTTCGTGGTTTGCCCTGGGCCCAAGAGCCCCTCTTCGGATCCGCCCTTCTTGAAGATCATGGGGTGAGCGGCGACGAGGCGCCCAAAAAGCGCGCCATCAAGAAGGGGGTCTTGGTCCTTGGCCGTCTCGTTGCCCGACCATTCAAGCCATTGTTCTCGCAGCGCCTCCAAAATTGGAGTGTTGATTAGCAATGGAGGCTTTTCGTCTGAAGGAATAGGGTCCGAGGAATGGAGCAAGGACCTGGGCGCGGCCCAAACCTGCAGCGAGATTTTGCCACGAACCAAACGCTGTTGTATGGCTTTGTATGCGATGGAATCCAGGACGGCCCAAGGCTCAGCGGCCTTGATTTGAAGGTCCAAAAGCTTTCCATTCAATGATTTAATTTCTACGAGGTATTCTATACCCTCCCACTCAAAGGTGGTTCGGCCGAAACCCGTCATGGATGAGCTGCTCATACCTTGCCAAAATAGGGGCGAACAGCCTCGATTACATCATGGATCGCGTATCCTCTTCCCAAAAGAAAACGCGATAGACGGGCGCAGCGTTTGTTTACGGGCAACTCGTTGGGCATTTGTTTCCATTTTTTGGCCGCTAATGACGTTAGGCCCTCGTTGTTGGGGTTCAATTCCGCCCAAACATCCTGGGCCCTTGCAAGGGTGTGATCCAGTTTCCATTGCTTAAGATGTTGCCGGATTTTGATCCATCCCCATCGTGCATTGAGGGACTTGTCCCTGCAATAAATGGCCGCAAAGCGCTCGTCGTCCACGAAACGCTCCCGAATAAGCCTGTCTAATATTTCAGATTGTTCATTTTCTGTCAAGGTGGTTTTCTCTAGGCGAGTTAGAATCTGCCCGGAACAACATTCGCGCCTAGAGCAATAACGCATCAATCGCGAAAGCACGGTCTGGGGTTTATCGAGAGGAACCCGAAGGGGCGTATGGTTTTCTTCGTTCAAGAGGAATCAAATTTCGGTACTTTTGTGCGTACCATGAGCAAAGAAGCGGATTTGATATGGACTATAGAGCGAGTAGCTGCGGTCTGCCCGAATTCTACATGGCTGAGGCGCGAAGCGGACCAACTTAAATCGATAGAAGAGTGGGTTTACGATACTAGGCGTTGTGCTTGTCCCGAAAAAGCGGTTTTTTTGGCCCTCAATGGTGATGGCCCTAACGCCCGTAATGGCCATAATTACCTAGAACAGGCTTACGGCATGGGCATCCGCTCTTTTATCGTAGACCAGGACGATGCGACGTGGATAAATAAAATGGCGGGAGCGACTATTCTTGTTGTCCCAAGGGTGTTGACGGCCTTGCAACATATCGCCGCTGAGCACCGTAAGCAATGGGGACGCCCTTTGTGGGCTATTACGGGCTCCAATGGTAAAACCCAAGTTAAAGAATGGGTGGCCGACCTTGTGGCCGACCGTGTAACTCCTGGCAAAACACCAGTCAGTTTTAATTCCCAATTGGGAGTACCCCTTTCTGTTTTGGGCCTGCAGGATCGGCACCCCTGGGCGATTATGGAGGCGGGTATTTCCAAAGCAGGAGAAATGGAAAACCTCGCCCAAATCCTTCAGCCGGATCTAGGCCTGCTGGTCCACTTTGGCCCTGCCCACAGCGAAGGCTTTGAGGATGAAGCACAGAAACTCACCGAAAAACTTAAACTCTTTGACCATTGCCAAATTCTTATTGCAAGGTTTGATGTAGTTCGGCGATTTCCTAAGGTTTGGTTGATGCATTTGACAAAAGCTAATTCTTGCCGATTTATATTTTGGGAATTTGAAGACACCATAAACCTTCAAGAAGAATGGCTTGCTTGGCAAGGAACCGCATTGGCACAAAACCAAGATCATGAACGTATGATGTTATGGGTAGCGGGGCTAGAGCGTCCCCAGGCCGCCCGATGGACCCTTCGTCTATTGAAAGACGAGAAGTCTACAACCATAGAATTTGAAGCCCCAAACACCAACCGCGCAGTCTTAGAAAACATGACGGCCGCGGCCTTGTTGCTTTGGGCGGGCGGAGAATGGCGCCCTGAAATAGGGGCGAGATTTGTTTCCTTGCGCCCTTTACCGATGCGCCTTGAAATCAGAGAATTACCAGGCTCCTCACGGCTTATCAACGACAGTTATAGTCTGGACAAAGATTCTTTCAAATTAGCTTTGGAAGAATGGTCTTCTCGTCGTGGAGGAAATCAGGGCGTTGTTGTGTTATCCGAACCTGATATAACAACGAACAATACCAACATTGACCCCAATCAGGCCTTGATGGATCTTCGGGATCTTTTGACCTCTTATGGGTGGGACACGTTGATTCTTGTGGGGAAGCTATGGGAAACAATCAAATTTCCAGCGAAGGAATCCTCAAGTGTATTTTGTTATGAATCTACGGAGGACTTGTTGCAGCGCTGGCCCCTTAACGACTTACGCCGGCTAACGGTCTTAGTGAAAGGGTCCCGAAAATTTGCTTTTGAGCGAATTGAAAGGCGGCTTTTAGTGTTGGGCTACCAAACTGTATTGGAAATAGATTTGGAGGCCGCTAAACATAATTTTCGCATCTTTAAGGCCTCTCTTCAACCTGGAGTTCGCGTCATGGTGATGGTCAAAGCAAGGGCCTACGGAAGCGGAAGCATAGAAATTGCAAGGACCATGGAAGAGGCTGGCGCAGATTACCTCGCGGTTGCTTATGCCGGAGAGGGCATAGAGCTCCGTAATGAAGGCATCCGCTTGCCCATTATGGTAATGAACAGCGGGAATATCCATCCGGACACCCTTCTAAAGGCCAATCTGGAGCCGGATTTATACGATTGTTCGGAAATCAAAAACTGGATTGCATTGGGGCGAGATCATTTCAACACAACAGGAGAGCCTATCGGTGTTCATTTGCAATTGGATACGGGCATGCGGCGTTTGGGTCTTGCTTTCTCCGAGCACAGGGAGGCCTTGCGCTTGTTTCAATCGGCAGGTAATGGATTGCGCGTTCAAGGTATTTACACGCACCTTACTTCGGCCGATGACGCAAATCAAGACGCTTACAGCCGACAGCAATGGCTCGAACTTCAATCTTTTGCGGGTTTGTTCGAAAAGCAAATGGGCTACAGGCCCTTGATTCATGCCCTGAATACTGCGGGTATTCTACGTTTTCCGGATTTTCAAAGCGACATGGTGCGGCTTGGCCTTGGTTTGTATGGCCTTGAGCCTACAGGTCTTCTTCAGCCTCAACTTAAACCGCTGACCAAATTCAAAACAGTGATTTCGCAAATTCATTGGCTTCGCAAAGGCGATTGCATTGGTTACGGCAACGAGGGACGTATGCCCCAAGACGGCAAAGTAGGTGTTCTTCCTGTGGGTTATGCGGATGGCTTGCGAAGGGCCCTGGGCATGGGCAAAATGAACATGCAGTTCAAGGGTAAGCCCGTTCCAACCATAGGCCGAATCAGTATGGATTTCTGTTTGGTGTATTTGGCGGATATGGACGCTGAAATCGGGGATGAGGTTAGTCTTTTTGGGGAGCCAGGCACCATCGAGGCATGGGCCAAAACCTGCGATACCATACCATATGAAATTTTGACTTCCATTTCGGATCGAGTTCAGAGGGTCTATACCCGAGGCTGAATCCCCCATAGGCCTTAAATTTGACCATCACTATGTTTATTTTATTTTCAAATTCTGTCCTTGCTATAATCAAAGAGTTGGCATTTCGCAGAATGGCGCTCATCGCGGTTCTAATTTTCATAACAAGCTGTTCATCAACTCGTAAACGCGGGTGCAATTGTCCCCAAATCGGTGAGAGCTCACCACTTAACGCAAGCAACCCCCGTCATTTCCATGGGTGATTTATCGGGCCGAACAAACTCGGAAGGCTGTTTGAATAGCGCGCCGATGGGCAAGCCGTTAAGGGTTGTTCACTTAATCGAGGGCGATCTTTCGTTAAAGCTTATGGAGATGGGCTGTCTGCCCGGGCAATGGGTGGAAATCGTGCATCGGGCCTCCGGGGGCCATGCCCTTGCATTGCAAGTAGCAGAGTATGTTTTGGCGTTAAGGGCCGAAGAAGCCAAAGCGGTCATGGTTCGTTGGGGCGAATCACCCTTGGCCGAAAAAGATTTTTTTGCTCCAATTTCAACACAAGGATGAATCGCTGCAGAATTTACGTTGCAGGAAATCCGAATTCCGGCAAAAGCACTTTATTTAACGCCCTATCGGGCATGCACCAAAAGACCGCTAATTTTCCCGGTGTTACTGTAGAAAGCCTTCAATCAACCCTGGAACTAGGCGGCGGGGTCGTTGCTGATTTAGTTGATCTTCCGGGGACCTACAGTTTATACCCGCAATCCGAAGACGAAAAGGTGGCTTGCCGTGAGCTTGTCCAGGCCTCTTTGAATCCCGAATCAAATGCCCTGATTTTGTTGGTTGTCGACGCTGCGAATTTATTCCGAAGCATGCTCTTGATTAGCCAAATTTGCGACCTTAATCTACCCGTGTTGTTGGTTTTGAACAAAGCCGATCGAGTCAGCAACCCAAATCTTCGAGGTGTTATCCGGTGGTTTTCTGAAGAACTGGGCTTGGTTGCTGTGGCCGCCGATGCCCGAAAGGGAAGGGGCGTGCAAGAAATTCATCGGGCAATCCGTAACCCGCTGCAATCGTATTCGCTAAGAAAGAGCCATCCCGGATCATCTCCCGCTGATCAGTGGATGCAATTGTATGAGGCCTCTGAGGCCTTACCGCCGACTCGTCAAGAGGAGATCCGCCGTCATCACTCCAAGGAAACCGTTGAGCGGTATAGTCTTATTGCGGCCCAACTTAAATCTTGTCCGGTCCACGAAACCAAAGCCAAACTCGCTTTGCCAAATTCGATCGATAGGGTCCTTTTGCATCCTTTCTGGGGCTATGCGTTTTTTGTGGTGGTGATGTCGTTGATGTTTCAGGCCCTGTTTACTTGGGCCTCTTACCCCATGGATGGAATAGAAAGCATGATGTTATGGGCGGCCGATTACATCCAAGAGGCGTTACAAGAACAACACCCAGGATGGGCAAGGTTTTTGGTCCAGGGCTTGATTCCGGGCATTAGCGGGGTTTTGGTTTTCGTCCCACAGATATTTCTCTTGTTTTTCTTTTTGGTGGTGCTGGAAGAAAGCGGCTACATGTCTAGGGTGAGTTATTTAATGGATCATGGTTTGAAATCGATAGGCCTCAATGGCAAGTCGATTGTTCCGATGATTGGGGGCTTTGCTTGTGCGGTGCCTTCGATTACAGCGACCAGGAATATTGTTTCCTGGAAAGAAAGAATAACTACCATCATGGTGCTGCCCTTAATGAGCTGCAGCGCTAGGCTGCCGGTTTATGCGTTGCTAATCCAATTCGCTGTTCCTGGAGGTTATTGGCTGGGCATCTTCAGCCTACAGGGCCTCACTATGATGGGGCTGTACCTTTTGGGCGTGGTGGCCGCCATAGGCTCCGCCTTGGTCATGAAGCATTGGATCAAACCCAAAGGCCCCTCTTACTTTATGCTGGAAATCGCCCCGTACCAATGGCCGGTTTCCCGTAATTTGTGGCAGGTGCCGGCGAGGTATTGTATTAATTTCGTGCAGGGTGCCGGCAAGGTGATTGTTTTGGTTTCGGTGTTGTTATGGGCCTTGTCCTCTTTTGGGCCGGGGAATAATTTAATAGCAACACTTAAGGGCCAAGAAGCAGTGCCCCCCCTTGAACAAAGTTATGCTGGCGTATTGGGAAAGGCCTTGGAACCCGTTGTTAAGCCCCTGGGTTTTGATTGGAAAATAGGGATAGCCCTCGTGACGTCTTTTGCGGCAAGAGAGGTTTTTGTGGGAACAATGGCAACGATTTATGGGCTTGAAGGAGACCTAGAAACCCCCCAAACAGGAAAGCGACTGAAAGAAAGAATGGAGGCCGATTTCAAGGAAGGTACCCATCAGCCTATGTTTGATTCCGCAACGGTTTGGTCATTGTTAATTTTTTATGCCTTTGCCTTGCAATGTATGAGCACGATTGCAGCAACCCGAATGGAAACTAAAACATGGAAATGGCCGATGGTTCAGCTCGCTTATCTTAGTTTCCTTGCGTATGCGGGCTCCTTTTTGGTATATCGTATTTGCTTACTGATTTGAGCCGCGTTCCTAATTATCGAAATCCGGCCTTGCTTGCCCCCCTTATTCAGCGATTGCGGCCCTACATGAGCGAGAATGCTGCGATATGGGTTGCGCAGCTCTTGATAGTTCATGGGGTTGAATTGTTAATCACTCAAGAAAGAAGCTCCAAATTTGCTGATTATCGCCCACCATGGAGAGAGAGAGGACATGTGATTACGTTGAATTATAACCTTCGACCGCTGAGCTTTTTGTTAATTTTTCTCCATGAATATGCGCATTTATTGAATTGGGTTGATTATGGCCCCAAGGTTGCCATCCACGGCGCTGAATGGGCCAAAGCCTACGCCAGCTTGGTCAACGGGGCGATCCAACGAGGTTTTTTTCCTGAGGCTATGCACGGACCGCTCCGTAAGGCCATGCGCAATCCTCAGGCCTCAGGCTGTGCACAACCGGAACTGATGGAATGGCTTCGGAAATACGAAGGACAAGAAGATGGGTGGTGCCCCTTGGAACAATTGGAAGAGGGCATTCGCTTTCGCACCAAAGCCGGAATGACCTTCCTCAAGGGCCCCAAGGGCCGTACACGTTACCGCTGCCTTCGCATTCCTGGGCGAGAGACCTATCTCATCCATCAAAGCCTCATGGTCACACCGGTGCAACGATGACCACCAGGACCTCTTGCCTTATTTTTTGTTATCTAAATCTAACCCTTGTTCTGCCGCCATGGCGCGAATTCTACCCGAAGGGTGTTGCGATAATTTCTCGTAAAGGGCTAAGCCACGACTCTTTTGTTCCAACCTTAGCACGGCTTTGTTATAGGCCTTGAGCCACCCCGTGAATTGACGCTGGGAACGGGCGTCTCTTAATTGTAACAATGATTTTTCAATAAACAAGAGGTCTTGGCTTTCACCGTGCTGGGCATAAAAATCCATCAAGGCTCCTACCATGGTGGGCTCGCCCTCGAGGCCGCGTGCTATGCTAAGGGCTTTGGCTGGCTGGTCTTTGACCAAACCCCTCAAACCCGCCGAAGCTACAAGCAAGGATGAATCTCTGCTTAATATTTGATCCAACCATCCAGGCTCCAAGGCCTTACCCGAATCCGCGGATTCGATAAGCTTCACCAAAGCTCGTTGACGAACAGAGGAACGGGAATCAGATTCCACAGTTTTGCCGAGAAGTTTGTAAAGCAGAAAATCTTCCTTCAGCACATGAATAGGAATAGATTCTGCCACCATGGACCGGATAACAGGTGAAGGGTCCCGCAAGGCGCGTCTAACAATGTCTTGGTATTCCATGGCCTCAGCGACCCTGGAGGGATTGTTCCAGGCCCCAAAAAACCTAGGATTGCGTAGGAGCTGTTCAAGAGCCCTCTTGCGATCGTAGTAGAACAACCCCCCTTTGAATTGTAAGATAAATTCTTCAAAAGTTCGCTGATCATCGTATTCGCAAAGAACAACCCTTCCTAAATCATGCCCTGTCCATATCGGTTTGGGCAGATCAAAGCGAAACTCTTCTTGATCTTTTTCAAGGATAATCCGCCTTGAAGTCGAAGAATCATAAAAGTAGAACTCAAGATCTATAGGCAAAGAAAATAGTTTCGCCGGAATGGAGCTGTGCTTCTGTGAAATATTAAAAACACATTGTTTGGCTTCGTTATCATATCGATACTTCATCGAAAGAACAGGGTGCCCCTTGGATAAGAACCACTGGTTGAAAAAGACCTGCAAATCTCTCCCGGTAACCTCTTCGCAAACCAGACGAAAATCATGAACTTCAGCCGCTTTGAAGCGATGTTTAGTAAGGTACAATCGAAGGGACTCGAAGAAGGCCTTGTTGCCAATCTCATTTCGTAACATATGAAGAATTCTTGCCCCCTTCGCATAGCTGTGCCGATCGAACATATCCTCGTTGTCTTCGTAATAATACCGGATAAGATCCACTTGTTTGCGACGAGATTCTGCCAAATAATCGCGAAGGTTACCCTCCAATGCCGCGTCGGCTTCTTCGCGACCGTAGGCGTATTCGTACCATAACGGTGTTCCGTAGGTGGCGAAGGACTCGTTGAGGCTAAGATTGCTCCAGCTTTCGCACGTGACCAGGTCACCGAACCAATGATGAAACATTTCGTGGGCCACGGTGCCTTCTGCGGATCCATCGATCAATTCTCTCGCGCTTCGTTGAGCCCATTGACCAAAAACGACGGCTCCGGTATTTTCCATTGCCCCTGACACGAAATCCCTAACGGCAATTTGGTGGTAGCTCGACCAAGGATAATCCACCCCAAGAATCTTGGAATAATAATCAAGCATATCAGTTGTCCTATGGAAAATTTTTGCGGCCAGTGGAGCATACTGAGGTTCCACGTAATAATGTATCGGAATATTTCTCCACATGTCCTTGGTTACCGAGAACTTACCCGCAGCAATCATAGCCAAATAGGGCGCGTGCGGTAGATTATGACTCCATGTGTCTGTTCGGGTTCCGTCCTCATGGTGGGTGGAGCCCGCCATGATCCCGTTGGAAAGGGTCACCATGCTGGTATCCACCCGAATCGAAATTTCTTGGGTCATTTTCTGGTTAGGGGCGTCAATCGTGGGGAACCAACACGAATTATGGTCCGTTTCTCCCTGGGTCCAAACCTGTAGTGGCTTATCCGGGTAAACCGAATCAGGACGGATAAAGTATAAACCCTTTTCGCCTTGGATCGCCGCCGACCCCGCCCCGGCATTCAAAGAATCGGGAGAGGCGAGGTAGTCCATCTGAATCTCCAATTGGGTTCCCCCTGCTAGGGTTTTGGGTAATTTTGCTGAAACTACTTTGCGGTTGTAGCTATAAGGCAAATCAACCCAACGGCTGGAATCCGTGTCGAGGGCACGCATCGCCAAGCGTCGAATGGTGAATCCTTTGGCGTCCAAATCAAGGCGTTGAACCGGATAAAATCCAACCTGTAAGCGAATCCATGCCTTACCCTCCAATTGAGAGGTCTCAAACAGGGGCCTTAAATCAAGCTTAGTGTGAACCAACCGGAAATCAAGGGGCCTCGATGATCGATATAGGCTAAACCAAGCCGGCGTGGTATCGTTTTGGGTGGGGGGCAGAGAAGGGTTTTTTTTAAAAGAGGTGGTTACCACTGAGGATTTGGCCGTACGAGCAGCCCTGTTGGTGCAGGCCGCTAATGCCAACGCCATTGCGCTGAAAATCAAGATTGATTTAAATGGTAAATTGTAGTTCATACAGCTTATTTTCGCAAACTTATGCAGGATTCGGACATGAAAGGGGATGAAGGGGCCTTGGAGCGCTATCAAATTCAGTGGGGGGGAATCCGCGTTGATATTTCAAGAGACTCGGAGGGCGTTTGGCTTTCGTCCGAAAGCGGCAAGAAGGTTGACATAGAAGCAAGAACCCCAAAGGCCCTCCATTTGTTGATTAATGGGCGATCAATGCGCTTAGAACATATCATTCGAACAGAGGAGGGAGATTTAATTCTTCGACTTAACGGCCTGCGATACTGCTTGCCAATAAAGAACAGGAGAGAATTACTGCATTCGGGAATCCAAGCCGCTGGAATCAAACGCCGAAAGCAAACAGCCCTCAAAGCCCCAATGCCTGGCCTCGTTTTGCGCCTAATGGTTACTGAGGGCCAAGCACTGCAGGCAGGAGACCCAATTTTGGTGCTAGAATCCATGAAAATGGAGAATGTTCTGCGCGCTCAATCCGATTGCACCATTGTTTCCGCGATTGTCCAGCCCGGGGAGGCCGTTGAAAAAGGACAAATCCTAGTAAACTTTTTATAAATTGTGGAAACCTTGTGGATTTTTAAAAAAACCATTATATTTGGTCTGATAAAACTAACGTCATGAGGAAAACCCTGTGCTCTGCGCTCTTTTTTGCGGCCATATCCCTTCAGGCAATAGCCCAATCGGCTATTTTGTCCAGTGGTGGAGATGTCGCTGTTGCGGGTTATGGCTCTATGAGCTTCAGTAATGCGCAGCTTTCTGTGGAACAAACCAGTATTTCTACAGGCCGAATTTCACATGGCGTTCAAATTCCAGTGGAAATCTACGGCGCTCGCTTGGCTGGGTTGTTGCGATACGCCAATACCGCGAGAACCCCAATGACGAACACGCGCATTAACCTTTTGTCTAACGGCCAATTGGTGGATACGACGAGAACAGATGTAACGGGAGCTTATTTGTTTAGTGGAATTCCACAAGGCACCTATCAAATGACGGCGACCACTAATAAACCTTGGGGCGGATTAGGAGCTGTAAACTCAAGCGATGCCCTGATCATGAAACGCCATTTTAATGTGATGACTACCTTGACAGGAATCAACTTTTTGGCAGGCGACATCAACGGAACTAATATTATTAACGGAACCGACGCATTGTTGACGCACCGCCGTTACGTAGGCGAGGATAACAGCTTTCCGTTGGGGGATTGGGCATATGATTTACCAAGCAACAAGCAAATCAATAGCGGTCAAGAATTACAAGAAAGTAATCTTGCCCTTGTTTATGGCGATGTTAATGGAACCTATACCCCAGACATCAACCTACGTCAACAGTGGCGCAATCTGGACAATAAAGGAACTCTGCAGGCCTCGAATACCATTATCGAATGGCCTGTTTATGCACAAGGTGCCTATGATTTGGGCGCTGTAAGTTTAGATTTACAAATCCCCGAAGGACTTAGCGTTCAAGGTATTAGAATGGGCGAAGGCGCGTCGAATGCTGATTTAATTTTCAAACAAGAAGGCCGCCAGCTTCGTTTGGGCTGGTATTCCCTTGATGCGTTCCAAGTCAGCGCCGTTAAGCCTTTGTTGGTTCTACAATTAACAGGTAACGGTGAAGGCGAGTTATCAATGGGTAAGTACAGCGAACTGGCCGATGCTTGGGCTGTTTCTTACGGAGAATTTATGTTGTCCGCACCAAGGCTGCATAATCGAAACAACCCTTCATCATGGCAAGCGGTAGTTTATCCCAATCCAACTAACGCAAACACTTCCGTTTCGGTTCTCCTTCCTTCCTCCGGTGATTTGTCAGCAACCGTAACCGATCTGAGCGGCCGAGTCGTGAGCCAGGCTACCTATTTCTTTGCCACAAGCGGAACCCAAGAAATTAATCTGGAGAGCGCTGGGTGGGCAGAGGGTCAATACCACGTTTCTTTAAACTTTGTTAACGGAAACCAAGAGTTCTCATCTCGCCTCAAATTCAACAAAATCAAATAACACTTAACAATCTATAAACCTACCATCACCCCCTAAAATCCAATCCCATGAAAAAAGGCTTACAAATCCTTGTCATGCAAATTTTGATGATGCTAATGGTGGCATCTCAAGTTTTTGCTCAGGTTCCTGAGCGCTTCACCCATCAAGCGGTGATGCGTGGCGCTAGCGGACAGTTGCTATCCAACCAAAGCATTGGCGTTCAAGTTTCCGTTTTATTAAATTCAGCCAGTGGCTCGGCCATTTATGTGGAAAGGCATTCTGCCACCACCAACGCCAATGGCTTGATGAGTATTGAAATCGGCGGGGGAATAGCACAAACGGGTACGTTTGTCGGCATTAATTGGGGCGGTGGAGCTTATTTTTTGAAAGTTGAGGCAGATCTAGCGGGGGGTAACAACTATGGTATTTCGAGCACTTCTCAACTGTTAAGTGTTCCATTTGCTCTTTACGCCAAAAATCCTGGTCCTGCCGGTGCTCAAGGCCCTGCCGGTGCTCAAGGCCCTGCCGGTGCTCAAGGCGCTGCTGGTAACGACGGCCCTGCCGGTGCTCAAGGCCCTGCCGGTGCTCAAGGCGCTGCTGGTAACGACGGCGCTGCCGGTGCTCAAGGCCCTGCCGGTGCTCAAGGCCCTGCCGGTGCTCAAGGCCCTGCCGGTGCTCAAGGCCCTGCCGGTGCTCAAGGCGCTGCTGGTAACGACGGCGCTGCCGGTGCTCAAGGCCCTGCCGGTGCTCAAGGCCCTGCC
>SXGQ01658735.1_pt1 | contig 40661 bp, 42 predicted proteins | sample 3178371 | NCBI WGS metagenome assembly SXGQ01 (sample SAMN11356859, study PRJNA531348) | freshwater metagenome | isolation source: freshwater sample F1-20 | place: China: Fuxian Lake, Yuxi | collected 2017-12-25
ACAGTTGCACCCACAACGACAGTTGCACCCACAACCACATTGCCGATCGTTGCCGTATTCGCCGCTGTGGGTCAAACAGGCGAAAACGTCAAGACTCTCCAGAAAGCTTTACTGACCTCTGGAGTCGCTCTCCGCGGCGGAGTGGATGGCAAGTTCGGATCCGCCACGACAGCGGCAATCAAAGAATTTCAGACTGCATTGAAAATAGCTTCAACGGGAATTGTTGACCAACTCACGGCTCAACTTCTTGGACTCGTGGCTGGACCTGCTCTCCCGAAATTAGGTGACTCTGGTACATCTGTGGCGACGATGCAGACACTCCTGATTACCGCGGCGATCACAGTTCCTGGTGGTGCCGACGGGACGTTTGGACCTCAAACACAAAAAGCAGTCGCCGAATACCAAAAGACTCAGGGTTTTGCTCCCACTGGCATCATTGATCTCCTCACCGCTCTCGCTCTTGGAGTCATTCCGGGACGGATTGTCACCACCGTTCCACCGTCAAGCACATCAGTGCCCCCAACGACAGCGCCACCTGCGCTACCAGCAACGACAGTCGCAGTCTTCCCGGTTCTTGGGCCGTGCTGGTTTGGTGACACGTGGCTGGCACCCCGTTCTGGTGGTCGTCAGCATCAAGGTGTTGACATCATCGCCAAATCTGGCACACCGCTGTACGCCGCCAACAACGGAAGAATTTCGCGTCAAACTTTTGACCGTGTCGGATCCCTCGGGGGCAACACAATCACCCTAACCGCAGCTGACGGAACATACTTCTATTACGCCCACCTCTCCACCTTCGCCGATGGCCTCGCTGTCGGATCCGAAGTCGTGGCCGGACAAGTCATTGGATATAACGGCAATACCGGAAGCAGTTCAACACCCCACTTACACTTCGAATATCACCCCTACGGTGGGGCCGCAGTCAACCCGTATCCCCTCGTCAAAGCCATTGACGGATGCAAGATCACGACTCCCCCGACGACTATTCCTCCGACAACAACTATTGCCCCTCGATAGTGAGCTTTTCTTTGAGTGCATCAAACAGTGTTTGCCCCACGAGATGAGCATCAAGAGAAATATCGCTACCACATTGGAAAATGTCCTCAAGAATCGGTTTGGGTGCATTGAGTAGAGCTAAGAAAATCTCTGGTCTCCAAGCAAGCGATACAACTATTTGAAAGCGCGCCCACTCGCGAGTTCTGCGCTGACTGATGCCGACGACCTTGCGCCCATCACTCGTAAAGACTTCTCCTGGACCCCGACCCGCAAAACAAATGAGTGTTGACCAGACAGTTTTCTCCATCGCTGTTTTATGAATAGTCAGATCAGCGACGCCAAGGTTGGCCAACTCTTTCTGAAACAACTTTCCTAACCACAACGGAGCCTGACCGATATCGCTGACTGACAGTTCGTGTGTCGCAGGCAGCACAACATCAATCCACACTGTTGTCGCGCTGGAGAGCAGTACTGCCCCGCCACCGCTGCGACGCTTCACTATTTCAATGCTACGTTTGCGACATTCTGTTGAATTGACTATTGAGCGATCTTGGGTTGATCCCAAGACCAACGCCGAGTGTGTCGGTGTGAACCACCAGATGTGTGGACGAGGATCAGTCGGCAATGGACGCGCGTGAAAATCCACCGCTGAGCCAGCGACGATCTCGGTCACAATGCCGGTCATAACTGCGCCAGATACGGTTTCCACACATCAGGCACGCTTCCTGCAGCGACGGTCACCCACGCTAATTCCTTGGGAATCAGAGGTGTTTTCGCCAATTTCATTCCGGCCTCGTCGGGAGTCCGATCTCTCTTCCCAAGATTGCATTTACGACAGGCGGCAACCACATTTTCCCAAATGTGCAGCCCCCCTCGTGAACGCGGCATGACATGATCAAGAGAATCGGCCATTCCAGCGCAGTACTGACAGCGATTGTCATCGCGCGCGAAAACGGCGCGACGCGATAACGAGGTACGACGGTGATATGGCACCTTGACGACATAGCGCAGACGAATGACCGAGGGATTTGGCAAAGACAAGCGCTCCGAACGTAGAAAACTTTCATCGTGCTCAATGAGGTCAGCCTTATCGCCCAAAACAAGACAAATAGCACGACGCGAGGACACCACACTCAGCGGCTCATAAGTCGCGTTCAGAACGAGGGCACTTTGCATCAGTGATTAACGACCTTGCGCACAATGAAACACGAAAAAATTCACGATTGCGCATCCCATTCTCGCACCCAACGCAAATACCGCAGGACATCAGGCAAGTTTGCCTGCGGCGAATGACCACCGTATTGCGTCTCCAGGCGAAATTTCAGGTAGTCCTTTCGAGGAATTGGCAGATACGGCCAATGAGTCCACCACCGCTGTGGAATCATCCGAGTACCGACGCTGAGCGCTATGAGCCAATAATGCGGCCGTAGCAAGAGTCCGACGATGATCATCATCATGCTCTGCGTACGCCGAAAAATAGCCATTTCTATCGCGGTTCTTTTGGAAGTCCAAGCACCATCTCACCAATGATATTTGACTGAACTTGTGAGGATCCCGCATAAATAGTTCCTGCCCGAGCATTGAGAAATGCACCAGTCCAACTGGCGCTTAAGTTCGGAGCACTGCGATCATCAGGCTGGAAAGCATTTAATGGTTGGCGTCCCTCAGGACACATCGCTGCCGCGCCAAGAATGTCGAGAGATATCTCGGTCACTGCCTGATGATATTCACTCCAATAGCGCTTAAAGATTCCACCATCTGGGCCCGGATGACCACCCTGCAAAAACTTAGTGAGCGTTCGCAAACCGAGATAACGCATGATCTGCACCTTCGAATAAGCCCATGCCAACTTTTGACGCATCCGTGGATCTTGGTCGACTCCGTATTCTTTGGCTAACAACAACAAACGATCAAGTTCAGCCTGGAAACGAACCGGCACAGTCGCTGCACCTTCACCACGTTCGTATCCCAACAATGTCATCGCTACTGCCCACCCGTTATTCAGTCCACCAATGACATTTTCTTTCGGACACACCGCATCGGTATAGAAAACCTCATTAAATTCGCTATCACCGTTGATCATTTTGATCGGGCGAACTTCAATTCCTGGCTGGCGCATATCGACGAGAAGAAAGGAGATTCCCTTATGCTTCGGACTGTCTGGGTCAGTGCGTGCCAAAGTAAAAATGTGATCAGCTAAATGTCCCGCTGATGTCCAAATTTTTTGACCATTGAGGATCCACTGGTCCCCGTCAAGAGTGGCCCGAAGCCCCAAACTTCCTAAATCACTTCCTGCGTTCGGTTCGCTATAGCCCTGGCACCAAATATCTTCGTTGGACAAAATCCGCGGCAGGTAATACTCTTTTTGCTCCTCGGTCCCCCAGGCCAGCAAAGTGTTGCCGAGCATCGTGATACCAAACGCGTCGTTACTTCCACCTGTCGGCACGCCGGCCTTGGCAAATTCCTCTGCCAAAATCACCTGCTCAAGAGCCGACATTCCGCCGCCGCCATACATCGCTGGCCAACCGGGGGCCAAATATCGCTGTTGATAGAGAATCTTGCGCCACTCGGTGACCCACGCTTGAGCTTCATCGGCAGGCAAGGTGCCGATGCCTTGCCAATCATCGGACAGATTGGCCTTCAAAAATGATTTCACCTGGTCTCGAAAAACATCGACTTCGGAGTCATACATCGGACGCACAAGTATGAACCTAGTCGCAATCCTCAGGTTTCGCCGATCTTGCGCCGCGCGATCGCTGCGGCGCCGATCAAAGCAGAGCTATCGCCGAGTCCCGCTGGGACGATATCTGCCCCCGCCAAGAAAGAGAGTTTCGATCGCAGAACGAATTCGCTGTTGGCCGCTTGAAAAAATGCTTCTCCCCAACCAAGAGCGACACTGCCTCCCACAACAATTCGCGAAATATCGGCCACTGCCGCCACGCTGGCACATGCACGACCTAAAAGTTGTCCACTCCGTTGCACTACATTCGCGGGCGCATACATCGCCTCACGACCAGTCTGCGCAAGTATGGCGGGCCCCGAAATATACGCCTCAAGACACCCAAAGCCACCGCACAAACAGGCGCGCCCGTCTGGTTCAACAATGATGTGACCGACATGTCCAGCATTACCTTGACGCCCATCAAGAAGTTGTGAGTCCAGCACTAATCCTGCTCCCACCCCAGTGCCAACGACCACTGCCATGAAGTTTTGTAGGTGCGCCGTAGCCCCCATCCAACCCTCAGAGAGTGCCAATGCTTTGGCGTCATTATCCACAAAAGTTGGCAGAGCAGTGATGTGCGCCACCATCGAGCGCAACTCAAAGTCACGCCAAGTCGCAATGTGCAACGGCGACACCTTCTCGCCGTTGAGGGTCATCGGCCCACCGCATGCCACACCGCATGCCAGCAACTCAACATCTGAAATTGAGGCCTGAACTCTTTTGATCAGGTTTGCCAAAGTCGTCCACGGGTCACGCGCCGGAGTCGGTACCCGATCTCTGAGAATGATTTCGCCATCAAGGTCTACGACCGCCGCCGCTAACTTGGTTCCCCCAATATCAACAGCCAAAATCGCGGCAACTCTTTCTTGCTCTTTGGAGATGTCTAACACTGTTGACACGTATTCCTCAACACAACTATTTGGTGTCAGTATTAAGGAAGTCGACGACCCGCAGAGGCTCGCGCTTTGCGAATCGCTCCCGCAACATCTTGAAGTCCCGCTTTACCCATTGCCCGCGCATTTCGTTCAATCACGGCTGTCAGCGCCAACATCGCCACAAAGGCGACGAAGGCGACCATGAAGTGCACTTGTAAAAGGGCGACAAGAAGTGCTAGTCCGATAACTAAACCAAAGATCGCTCGCCGGACAGTGCGTGCCGAATGGGAGTACAACCCGGATGGGGACACTGCTTGAGCAAACTTAGAGTCATTTTGTAGTTCTTGTTCGATTTGTCGCAGTATGCGCTGTTCATCATCTGACAAAGACATGGGGTCACCTCCTGGTTATTACTGGACTTTAAATGAGTTGATCCTTAGTCTTACAGTCCCACCAGCTGAAATCAAAGCATGGGCAATCATTTCGCGTCATTGCCGTTCGGCCCCCATGGCGATTCTCCCAGTTTGTGTCCGTCGGGTCGCGCAAGCGCGCTCAATGGGCTGATCGCCTCGCGTCCAAACCTTTCTCGGATCTCATCAATTGCCGCACTGGCCGAACTCCAGTGACCATCAATGTCAGCTGCCGTCTGACCCCCAGCCGAATCGCCCACTTGACCGCGCGTATCAAACCCAAGCAATGAAAGTTGCTCGACTGGTTCCACTAAGCCACTCACACTAAAACCAATCAAACGCACTCCGACAGAAGGATCAATGAGTTCCAACACTGGCTCCAAGGCCTTGACCATCGCTGGCGCCGAAGACAGGGGTGATCCTGGAGTCGTTGAGCGAGTAATCGTCTCAAAGTTCGCATAGCGGATCTTTAATGTCAAAGTGCGAGCCGCGCAACCGTGGGCACGCAAGCGACTAGCGACTGCATCAGCTAGTCGCACAACCTCACGGCGCATCCCATCGCAATCTGTGATGTCAAGAGAGAAGGTCTCTTCATGACCAATCGATTTCAGATCTCGCTCAACTTCAACAGGGCGCTCATCAACTCCCTGGGCTAGGGCAAACAGATGGCGGCCATGCGATTTTCCTAGCGCATGTTCCAAATTCGCTGCGCCCAAAGTGATCAAATCACCGACAACTCTAATTCCTAGTCGTTCCAATTTTGCCAAGGTTGCTGGGCCCACACCCCATAGAGACTTCACTGGGAGAGGATGCAAAAATTCCAATTCGCTACCGGGCGTGATGCACAAGACTCCATGACCGGCTTCAATGCCCGCTGCAGTAGGTATCGGCTTGGCTTTTTTTGAAGCCAATTTGGCAATGAATTTTGAACTCGCAACCCCTACTGCACAAGCGAGATCAAGTTCCTCAGCAATCTGTTGCTTGATTTTCCAGCCGATCATCATGCCGTCACCAAAAAGATTGACTGAGCCGGTCACATCAAGAAATGCCTCATCAAGACCTATCGGCTCAATGAACGGGGTGTACCTTGAAAAAATTTCGTGTACCTGAGCACTGACCGATGAATATTCTGCGTAGTCACCGGCAAGAAAAACTGCATCTGGACACAGTCGCCGAGCCTTTGCAGAAGCCATCGCTGAGAACACTCCAAATCGGCGTGCTTCATAGTTCGCCGCCGCTACTACTCCTCGTGCCCCGGAACCACCTACGACAACTGGTTGACCCACTAGTTCTGGATGCCGTCGCAATTCTACGGAGACAAAAAATGCGTCCATATCGACGTGAAGAATAGTTCGAGTTGAAGATGCCGAGCGGTCCACTGCAGGTATCACCGGCGTCGACGGCGGTGCCACAGTCGATCCCTGAACCACAACTGCGTGACAAGCGTGAAAGCCTCACCGATAATGTGATGATCTAGTTTGGATTCACCAACAATGCGGTCCGTAAACAAGATAGGGACTTCAATGATGCGCGCGCCACTGCGCACCGCACGATGGGTCATTTCAATTTGGAATCCGTAACCCTCGGCTCGCACAGTGGAAAAATCCATCATCCGCAAAACCGAGGCCGAATAGGCCCGATATCCACTAGTGGCATCATTGATCGCCAAACCCAACATGCCTGCCGCGAATCGATTTCCCCACCGCGAGAGAAAACGCCGTAAAGGTGGCCAATTGTCGATCTGACCACCCGGCGTGTAGCGACTTCCTAGGGCGGCATCAGCACCCATCTCGACGGCGGAGACAATCGCTGGTAAATACATCGGATCATGGGATAGATCGGCGTCCATCTGCACGCAGATCTCTGCACCCATTGACAAGGCTGTCGTAAATCCCGCCCGATAAGCCGCCCCTAAACCTGTCTTAGCAGAACGATGCAGAACACTGACCTCACTTAAGCCATCTGTTTGATGAGAAGACTGATAACGCTCAACAATCTCACCTGTGCCATCAGGACTGTCATCATCAACGACCAATAATCTGGCCTGCGGGAGGGCAGCACGAACACCATTGAGAACTTTCTCGATGTTTCCAGCCTCGTTATAGGTGGGGATCACCACAACTATTTGACGGGTAAACAAACCTTGGCTCACGTTGTGAGCCTACGATGTTTAGGTGCCCGAGGAACGACCACTCTCAGCCCTGCCATCTCGTGGCGCTCGCTTGGTGGCATTTATCTCCATTATTTTTGGGGGCCTCATCGGCTCATTGCTCGGTTACGCCCTCGTTGACATTCAGTACGACGGGCAAAGTTCATTGCCACTCGGACTCGGACTATTGAGCGGTGCAGTCTTGACCTCAGGTGGCACTTCAATCGTCGCTGTTCTCAGCCTGAGGGCGCTCGGTGAGTGGCGCGATCTCTCTGACCGCACATAATTACCAATGTCTCCTATCGCGCCCCACAATGCTCTTGAGTTGATGAATATCGCTGCCAGCATTGCGCGCCAGGCAGGTGATCTTGTCGCCACTGGACGCAGTCGAGGAACATGCGACGGTGACATCAAATCCTCGCCCACTGATGTCGTCACTCAATGGGATCGGGCAAGTGAAAGTCTGATTGTTGGGCGACTAGGACACTTACGCCCCAACGACTCAGTGCTCGCTGAAGAAGGAACTCAGACACCTGGCACATCAGGCATTACTTGGTTCATTGATCCCATTGATGGCACGACGAATTTTTTGTACAACCTTTCTGGCTATGCCATCTCCATCGCCGCCACCGACGCCACTGGAACTTTGGCCGCTGCGGTCTATCTACCCGTCACCCGCGAACTTTTTGTCGCCGCTCGAGGCCATGGGGCGTGGCTCGGTGCGCGGAAATTACAATGCTCACCCTGCCACGACCTCAGCATGGCACTCATTGGAACCGGGTTCTCCTATCATTCACAACGCCGAGATGCGCAAGGCACGCGGATTGCGAAAATACTCCCCCAGGTTCGCGATATCAGGCGATGTGGTGCCGCCGCGGCGGACCTGTGCTACCTCGCCGATGGTCGCCTTGACGCCTATTTCGAAGAGTTTCTGCAACCATGGGACCTCGCCGCGGGCCTACTGATTGCCACCGAGGCTGGAGCCATCTCCTCTGATTTTTCAGGTTCCCTGATTCGATCTGAGCAAACACTGCTCAGCACTCCCGGCATTCACCAAGCCATTTTGGCGATTCTTGCCTCGTAAAGGTAAAAAACAATTCTAGTTAGCCAACTACTACCCCTTCCATCAGGCAAGATGGAAGCGTGGGAACCAGAATTCTGGCCGTAGAAGATGACGAGCGGATACGCGCTGCAGTCAAATTGGCTTTAGAAGATGAAGGCTGGACTGTTGATGAGGCTGCAAGCGGCGAAGAAGCCGTCATTTTGTTCTTACGCCAACCAGCCGATGTCGTACTGATTGACATCATGTTGCCCGGCATTGACGGCTTTGAACTGTGTCGAACAATCCGTCGCCACAGCGATGTGCCCATTGTGATGGTTACCGCCAGATCCGACACTCATGATGTTGTCGCTGGCCTCGAGGCAGGTGCTGATGACTATCTCACTAAACCCTTTGCCCCAAAAGAGTTATCGGCGCGGATCCGTGCGCTGCTCCGACGGGCTCGCCCTGCGCATCCCGCTCACCCGAAACTCGTCTTTGGCGACCTCGAGATCATTCCTGACGAAGGCAAAGTGTTACGAGATGGCACAGAACTTGGTCTCACAAAGACTGAGTTCCGACTACTCTGTGAACTTGCCCAGAATCCTGGTCGTGTCTTCAGCCGCGAACAACTGCTTGACGATGTCTGGGGCTACGGATATTTCGGCGATGGTCGCTTAGTCGATGTGCACATTCGTCGACTGCGCACAAAAGTAGAAAAAGATCCTGCCAACCCTCGTCACGTGGTGACTGTTCGCGGTCTCGGTTATCGACTTCAGGCCTGATTCTTCGTGGCCAAAAAATCTGTCATCTCTGAGCTAGTCAGTGGCAAGTCGCTGAAAGTTCATCGAGCACAGCGCACTCGCCCGCGAATACTTAAACCCATCGGATTGCGCTCGCGGATTCTGATTACCTTCGGCTTAGGGAGCTTTGCCCTATCACTTTTCCTCGCTCTGGCGACATACAATTTTACCCGTTCGAACTTGGTTGAGGATCGCGAAAGAAACGTCATCGAGCAGGCTTATGAAAATGCCACTCAATTAGCCATTGATCTTCGCTCAAATCCGTCAAATACCCAGACGGTTATCGAACGTCTCACGGCCAATCGCCCTTTGTTGTATTTCCGTGGCACATGGACAGGTGATAACGCTCGCTTTTCATCCAATGTTATTGACCGAGACATGCTCGTGGCAATCATCGACAACCGAGAACCTCGGACCATGCGCATTGAAGTTGACAAGGAATTGGTCTTGGCAATTGGTATCCCCTTGGATTCAGCAGACGCTGCCTATTTCGAATTTCCTTCAATGCAAGACGTGCGTTCAACCCTGAACAGCATCAATCTCGCCCTCACCTTGGCTGCAATCATCACCACTCTCTTAGGGGTTTTTCTGGGCGCAATCGTTGCCTCTCGTGCCGTTCGACCGCTCACCGCGGCAAGTCAGGCGGCGCAAGCGATCGCCGGTGGGCGTCTTGACACGCGACTTGAAGAAACAGACGATCCAGATTTATCGGCCCTCACTTCTTCGTTCAACGACATGGCTGCCGCTCTTGAATTACGTGTGGAGCGCGACACTCGCTTTACATCTGATGTCAGTCACGAATTGCGTTCACCGTTAATGACCCTCGCAGCATCTGTTGAAGTCATGCACGCTCGTCGCGAAGAAATGCCCGAACGCGCCCAAGTTGCTCTTGATCTTCTCATCGCTGACGTTGCCCGCTTCCAAGCGCTAGTTGAAGATCTGTTGGAGATTTCGCGCTTTGATGCAGGTGCCATTCGGCTGAACGTTGAAGAGTTGCTCGTGGGTGAATTTGTCCGCCAGGCCGTCGCTATCAGCAGTCTCCCGACGACCAGCGTCTTGGTCACGTCTACAGCTGATCACATCATCATTCGCGGTGACCGTCGACGGCTCGCACGCGTCATTGCCAACCTTGTTGATAATGGTCGCGCTCACGGGGGTGGAGAAGTAGAGATCTCCGTCTTCGTACCAGATGATGAAGATCCACCATCACAGGTATGGATCACCGTGGAAGATCATGGTCTCGGTGTGCCCCTTGAAGAACGCAACCTCATCTTTGAACGCTTCGCTCGGGGCGTTGTCGCTGGAAGACGTAGCGGATCCGACGGCGCTGGCTTGGGTCTGTCCCTTGTGGACGAGCACGTCAAACTTCACCGTGGACGAGTGTGGGTTGAAGAGCGACACGACGGTCATGAAGGCGCCTGCTTTATCATCGAACTACCGGCGGAGAGGGTCTAGCACTATGCGCACGCGCCGTCCAGTTTTTCTTGCCAGCCTGATACTCATACTGGTTGGCGGCTGTTCGTTTGGGGCCCAAGATTCTTCCCAAGTCATTGGACGCGATCTGCAAAGCGATATGAACGAGTCGTCACCTTCCGCTTCAAGCGAATCGGGCATTGGGCGCATCTACTTACAACGCACCGATAATGAGAGCACACAACGCTTAGTCGTGGTTCAACGTGATGTTCTCAATGAACCCGCCCAGATCATCAATGCCTTATTTGATGGCCCGACGACTAGTGAACAAGATGAGAGTTTGCGATCAGCCATACCGCAAGGAACGAAACTCATTTCTGCGCGCTACGTCGCAACAGACATCGTCAAGATTGACGTTTCAGAAAATATCTTTCAGGCCACAGGCGATGACTTGGTTTCCGCTGTGGCTCAAATCGTTTTGACACTCAGCGAAATTCAGGGCGTTGAACGAATCCTCCTTGTTGTACAAGGTCAAACCCAAGAATGGCCACGAGGCGACGGATCACTCACATCGGAACCATTGACATCTTTTGATTATCCTGGGCGCGCCGCCAGTAGTCAGCCCGCCTTCCCCACCATCGTCGATCCACTTCTCTAAGCATTCTTTTTAGGGTTTGACCTAGCCAAAAAAGACATCGCCAATTTCGTGGAAGAGTTTGAGGTCAACGGTACGAATCTTGCCCACTATGTCGCTGAGTGGGACCCGACTAATTTTTGTGGCATCAAGCGCCACCATGTATCCAAATGCTCCCTCGTGGACAGCATCAACAGCAGCCAGACCAAAGCGAGTACACAAAATGCGATCGAAAGCAGTTGGCGTACCGCCCCTTTGCACATGACCGATTTGCACGACGCGGGCTTCAAACCCTGTCCGCCTTTCAATTTCTTCTGCGATTCCCACACATATGCCGCCATAACGCGGTCGCCCAAGATGATCAGTGGCGTAGTCAATAGGAGTCATCGTCCCGACTATGGGTTGTGCCCCCTCGGCGACAACGACGATTGAGGCAAAGCGTCCACCTTGATGACGACTTGCGACTTCGGCACAGACTTCGGCGATATCAAAAGGTTCTTCGGGTATCAGAATGACGGTTGCACCTCCAGCGAGACCGGCGTACACCGCAATCCATCCCGTATCTCGACCCATCAACTCCACGACCATGACACGATCATGACTTTCGGCCGTGGTGTGTAGTCGATCAATTGCGTCGGTGGCGATTTGCACCGCAGTGTGAAATCCAAAAGAGAGTTCAGTTCCAAACACATCATTGTCAATTGTTTTTGGAACACCAATAATTGGCAAATGAGTTTCGGCAAATAGCAAAGAGGAGACAGTCAGTGAACCATTTCCACCAATCACGATTAAGGCATCAAGACGTTGTTCACGAAAGCATTTCTGTACTTGTTGAACTCCATCCTTTGAATCGTATGGGCTTCCACGTCGGGTGCCAAGAATTGTTCCCCCGCGTGGCAATAAGCCGCGCACTGCCGACGCTGGCAACTCAATGAAGCGCTGCGCCATGACCCCATCCCACGAATCCAGGAATCCAATGAACTCGTCACCATAAACTGCATCCCCTTTTCGCACGACGGCACGAATGACAGCGTTGAGTCCCGGGCAATCTCCGCCGCCAGTCATGATTCCAATGCGCATCAGGTCAGCCTAGACATGAAACAATGGGGAGATGGCTTGGGATTCGTCAAGAACTGTTCACTGGCACAGGCTGATCCGCGAATGGCTGGTATATGTCGGTGTTATGACCATCATATTCGCAATTTTTCTGCGCGATAAGGTGACCATTGGATCAGTCATTGGGCTACTGGCATCTCTGCCGATGTATTTATTGTTCGGTTGGGTTTTGGCCAAGATTGGTTATCAACGTCAGACATATCGAGCCTTGCGTGAGCAAACACTGGCTCGCAAGAATGCTGTCCCATCTGTCCCTGCGACGCGCTCGAAGCCGGCGGCCACGCGACGTACAAGTTCTGGGCCATCTTCGCAACGTCCAACTAACAAGCCAAAGAAGCGTTAGTCGTGGCGGAGCCCGAGGCGTATGTCCTAGCGATTGACGCTGGCACGACGGGAGTTCGTTGCCGTGCAGTGTTTCAAGATGATCGACCGAGCATCGCCTCCTACCAGGAATTCCCACAGTACTTCCCCGAACCAGGCTGGGTTGAACACGATGCTGAAGAAATTTGGCGAGCAGTCGTGGCCACCTTCAATGACGTCGTAAAACAGGCTGGTCTACCGTGCGCCATCGGTATCACCAATCAACGCGAGACAGTCGTAGCGTGGAATCGCGCCACAGGAGAAGTGTACGGTCGAGCAATCGTCTGGCAAGACCGCCGCACCACTCAACACTGTCAAGATCTTGACCACGCTGGCCATCTTGCGACTGTGCGTGCCCTCACAGGTCTTGTCCTTGACCCGTACTTTTCGGGCACGAAGATGTCGTGGATGTTGCAACACGGGGTTCCGAGGTCACCCGATCTTGCTCTGGCGACGATTGACACCTGGCTACTTTGGAAGTTGACCGACGGAGCGGTATTTGCAACTGATCCCTCCAACGCCAGTCGCACCATGCTGTTTGATATCACGACTCTCATGTGGAGCCCAACGATGAGTGAGATTCTCGGAGTTCCACTTGAGTACTTAGCAGAGGTCAGACCCTCTAGCGGTCGCTTCGGCATCACAGCCACCTCAGAACTTCCCCTTGGCATCGCGATCTCAGGAATCGCCGGCGATCAACAAGCAGCACTTTTTGGACAAGCATGTTTCGACAATGGGATGGCCAAAAACACTTACGGCACTGGCAGTTTCATCCTCATGAATGTTGGAGATTCCTGTCCTCCTGCATCACAAGGTCTACTGACCACGGTGGCCTGGTCAATCAAAAATAGCGATGGCACAGTGACTACTGCCTACGCTCTTGAGGGAGCAATCTTTATCACTGGTGCCGCGGTGCAATGGTTGCGCGATGCTCTCGGGATCATCACCTCATCAGAGGAAATTGGTCCTCTCGCCGAATCAGTTCCTGATAACGGCGGGGTCTGTGTCGTTCCAGCATTCACAGGACTGGGAAGCCCGTGGTGGGATCCATATGCCAGAGGCACGGTCGTGGGAATCACTCGTGGCACTACTCGTGCCCATATTGCGCGTGCAGTTGTTGAAGCCATGGCTCTCCAAACCCGCGACGCTATTGAAGCCATGAGCACTGCGAGTGGTCAAACGCTCGCTGAATTACGTATTGACGGAGGAGCATCGGTGATGAATCTTCTTGCAGAGATCCAAGCCGACCAACTTGGTATTCCCGTACGTCGTCCAGTCGATCAAGAGACCACCGCCCTAGGCGCGGCCTTTTTGGCTGGTCTCGCCGAAAATGTTTGGCCGTCCCTAGATGCTTTGAGTTCACGTTGGAAGACCGATCTCTTGGTCATTCCACATGACGCCGAGTCTGGCGAACGCACAGCTGCTGATATCTTGCACGCCACGTGGCTACGAGCCGTGCAACGTTCTCTGCACTGGGCCGAGCATTAGTTCTTCAGTTAAAACCGACAAAAGCAGAACTGACGATGCGCGCAATCAACGTGACGTGTTGGCGCTCTCGCAAACGAAAAGCTCCGCGGATGCGACCAATCACTATCACCGCATCCAAAAGATCTAACGGTGCCCAAGCAATGTCCGCCGGTGTATGTTCGTGAGCCGCGTCACCGGCAAGATGAGTTGTGCCGGCCAAAAATGCGATCACCCATGGCAAGTCCGGAACATCACCTGATAGCGCTAGAGGAATCGCAGTGTCCCTGCGCATGATCGTGCACCAATCAGATTCCAGCATCTCGCGCACCAACTCGCAGGTCGCTTCTAGACGTTCATCTCGCGAAGACTCCATGATCCGCGCCGCAGTATCAAGAGCCAAAACACTTTGGTCTGGTCGGTCAAGGGCCACGGTGTGAACATCTTCAACGGCCACACCCTCCACCTGACTCACTTCAGCAATCAATTGCTCCATCGCATTTTCTGCATCGGAAGGAATGACGACGATTAATTCGTCAATCGCCATTCCCGCGCCCCGCTCTAATATCTCGATGCCAATCACATCCCCACCTGCTTGGCCAATGGCTGCCGCAACACGACCTAGCGTTCCGGGAAAGTCCGGCAGCCAGAGTCGAAGCACATAGGTTTGCACGTCAGCAGACTAACCACTCCAATGTCACGGGATCGTGAACGAGAGGTGTCCTTTTAGTGCGTTTGAGTCGCCAACAGCGCAGCCCCGATAGCGCCCGCTTGTTCGCCAAAGCGCGCCACGACAACTTTGGGGTGGGGACGCAGGGTTGGTGCATACAAAATTTCGCTGAAGGCTCGCCGAACTGGGTCAAGAAATACATCCCCTGAGGCCGCTAGACCACCACCAATGACAAACATCTCGGGGTCAAGAGCATTCGCCAAGTTGGCGAGACCGAGGGCGATCCAGTGGGCGAATTCATCAATGATCAATAAGGCTTCGGCGTCCCCCATAGTGACTGCTTGAACGACGTGCTCTCCACGTATCAGTTTGATCGATCCAGCAAGTTCAATAATGCACTTTTGCCTGCCACCTTGGGCAGCCTGCCGCGCGATGTGAGCCAATCCATTGCCCGAGGCGTAACGTTCCCAACAACCTCGGCGACCGCACGGACACAAAGGACCATCAGGTTCGACAATCATGTGTCCAATTTCGCCAGCGAAACCATTAGTGCCACGAATCAACTGACCGCCGGCGACAATGCCCCCACCGTTTCCAGTTCCGAGAGCAACAACAACAACATCTTGACAACCCATTGCCGCACCAGCAGACCATTCGGCGACTGTGGCGCAGGTGGCATCGTTATCCACCCAAACTTGAGTCCCTAGTCGCTCGCTCAATATGGCCCCAATAGGGAAATCAGTCATTCCGTGCAGATTTGGCGAAGCGCGTAGAACCCCACCGCGAGCAACAAGTCCACATATTCCAATGCCAACCGAATCAACCTCTCCAAAGTCGTTGACGATTGATGTCAAAACATCAGTCAGAGCATCTGCTCCGTCTGGGGTCATTCGGCGAACTTCACCGACTATCCGACCCTCACTCCAAACAACGCCCAAACATTTTGTCCCGCCGACATCAATGCCGACTCGCCGAGATGTGTCTACGGTCGAACTCACGGGTTCACCCCTGAGATTCAGCTTGAACCTTCAATTGCTTGACCGTATTCAAGATACGCACTTCAGCACGTCGCTTCACGAAGCCAGGCAGCGGAACTACAAGTTCAATGGACAAGTTGTAGGTCAAGACCACCCCTCCACTGGACTCGGGAGAAAACATATATGCTCCATCAACGGCGCGCATAATGTCACCCGAAACCATGTGCCACGCCAATCGCGCAGGGGCAGCACTGTAGTCATAGGACAAGGTGTAGTGCGTGCTGCGGCCAAGAGCCGAGGTACGAAATTCAACCTGCGTCGCTCGACCTTGATCATCACGGGCAAGAACAACTGCCGACTTAATATCGTGAGCCCACTCAGGGTATTGCTCAAATGCTGTTGCGATATCCCAACATTTGTCATGAGGGGCATTGATAGTGATCGTCAAAGACGCCGTGTCGGCCATTACTTAGTTCTAGCCGATCGGATCAGTGTCAGTGTGGCAAACAGGGACCTCGGTCCCATTCTTCAGGCGTCGCGGAGCAAATTTTCCGTGACGAGCCGCCCATAAACCATTGAGTCCGAGACCCAAGATGGGTACCAGGACACCGAAAGCCAAAGTGGAACCAGGCTTGCTACTCAGTCCATCCCCACTCGGACTGTTGGGCCGCGAGAGCGCCGTGCCCAGGGCAACCAAAATTTGCGTTGCCAAGCAAGAATGCATGGCTATCTTGACACTGCGCGGGATGACCGAACCCACGAGGAAATACAGTTCGGCGACGGAGATCTCTTCTTGCCGACTGCGCTGGACGGCCGTCCAATAGCCCCACAGAAAAACCCCTGTCCCGATAGCAAACAGCACGAGCGCTATGACAACTCCTTGCGACTTGGCGAGGCCATCAAAAACTATTGCCGCCCACAGAGCCGACACAGAAAAAATCAGTGTTCCCAAAATATTGAAACGAATAATTCTGAGACCGTTCATGACCACACTCCAAAAACATCACCGAGACGCTTGGCAAGCATCTCGTACGAAAATTCAGTAATCGCTCTCTGGCGCGAGGCCACGCCCATCCGCCGTCGGAGATCGGGATCGTCCAAAAGGTCAGCAATACGTTGTGCCACAGTGTTCACATCAGTGGAATCATCGACCACATAACCAGTTTCTTCATGCGCCACTGCATCGGCGGCTCCGCCACTTAAACCAGCAATCTGGGCAATGCCACAGGCAGCAGCTTCGACGAAGACAATTCCGAAACCTTCTTGTTCGAGTCCTCCCCAACGATTACGACACAGCATTGTGTAGACGTCCGCACATCCGTACAAACGGGGAAGATCTTCATGAGCGACTCGACCTAAAAACTTCACCGGTGCATCCAGTTCAGATGCAAGTTTTTCCAGACGCTGGCGATCTCGACCCGAACCAGCAATGGCTAAGACAAGATGCGGGCGCGATTTCTTGAGTCGCGCCACAGCACGAATGGCCGTATCAAATCCTTTGCGCGGCACCAAACGGCTAATGCCGATCACAAGTTCAGTTTCGTCACTGAAACCAAAATCTTGACGAGCCAATGATCGCTGTTCACCGCTCAACGGGGTGAAGCGATCAATGTCCACCCCTGGTGGAACAATGGTCATCGGCAATGCCCGTCCAGTCGCACGCTCTGCTTCAGTAGCGGGGTATTGCCCCGCGGCCACAACATGGCGCGCCCCACGAAGAACATGAGCAAGAACTTGTTTTGAACCTGGAATACGACCAGGCACTGTCACTTCGGCACCGTGCAACACTACGTCATAGGGCAAAGCCAAACGAGGTCCGATGATACCGAGAGGGACAGCAGGGTCAAGCACCACCAAGTCCGCTCCCACTCGCTTCGCCATTTCATTAACACGCCTGACCATCCACGGGTGAGGCAACAAAACTGGTTCTCGAGTGCGCTCAATATGAAATGATTGAGATGCATCGAATTCCTCTGAACCTTGATGAGGGCTAGTGAGAACGGCAAAGGAATCAGCGGGAAGCCGACGCCACCATTCCCACAGCAAGGATTGAATCCCGCCGATTTTTGGAGGGAAGTCATTGGTGACCAAGAGATGCTTCATCGCGTGACCGTTCGAATAGGCACCGACGATTGATGATTCAATTCGTCCTGCACATGGCTGTCTGGATCACGCTCGACCAGACTCACGAGGTCTTGGCGTCCCAGGCGAATCGCCGCCCATAGGGCATGAGCACGAAGTAGAGGGTCGATATCTCCAAGATACTTGCGCAGCATCCGCTCAACTGGATCGCCGGGATCATTGGTCATCGGCAGAGGCGCGATATTGCCCAAAATAATCAGAGCGTTACGTCTCAACCATTTCGGATTTCGCTCAGCCAGGTACCAACTGCCGAATCGCTCCAGCAATTCTTGATCAGTGGAATCTAAGACCCCGAGAACATCGACAAAAGCCCCTGGACCGATCGCTGGTGGCGTTGATGCCGTATGTCGGCGACCGAGTCGCACTGTGGGAGGACAACTGGTTTGACAGTCATCACAGCCATAAAGACGATCGTGCACAGCAACTCGGAACTCACGTGGGAATACTCCAGGCTTTTGCACCAACCAAGCCAAACAGCGACGTGCATCAATGACCCCTTCAGCCACGATGGCCTGCGTTGGACAATCATCAAAACATGATCGACATGTCCCACAACCGTCGGGAGCAGGTTGCTTCGCTGGGCTCAAAACCGCGGTCGTCACTATTGAACCGAGACTGAAAAAACTTCCAGCACCCGGCAAGAGCAGATTGGCATTCTTGCCAAACCAACCTAAGCCGGCGCGATAAGCAACCTCGCGATCAACAATCGCGTTTTCATCGGCAAACACAACAGCGCGAAATCCGTCAGCGCGCAAACGCAATGCCACCTGCTGCAGCGACTGCCGTAGCGGCGTGTAGTGGTCGGCCTGAGCATAACGAGCCACGCGTCCCACAAGTCCGCCGGGATGATCGGGTTGTTCGCTGTAATAACTCCGCGCTCCAACAATGACTGAACGAGCTCCGCTGACGGAGCGGTCGGGATCAGTTGATCGACTTGGATGACGAAAAGTGAAACCCATGGTGTCGCTCAGACCGCGTTCATTGCGATCATCAATTGCTGAACGAGCCCGATCTAAAACCGTGGCATCACAAACACCAACACGGTCTAGACCTGCCGACACAGCCAACTGAAACAATGACTCGAGGTACGCGGGGTCCGTTGAGTCAACAAGTATCTGATTTCGTTTAACCCGACTCACGATGACGAAGCGTAGGCACTAAACCGGCCTCTGCGAGGGCACGCATCGCTCTCATTTCTGCGATATCGAACACAATGGCCCCAGTTTGGCCATCCGAGCCACTATCTGGCTCATCGTCACGGCATAAAAAGGTCACCACACAGTCGGCGCAGACAGCGGTCTGGTGCATCACACAGGTTCCGCAGTCAATCCGTGTGGACTCCAAGGGGATGGGTATTTTTCGTGACTGGGGGTTCAGGTTGCTCATACTTGGACTGTGCCAAGGGGGTATGGCAGAGATGAGGAATTCGCTCCTACCAGCGGTCTGCGATGACCTCAGCGGCCATCATCACGGGGAAATGCGTATTGGCACGAGGCACTTGGGGAAAAATCGACGCATCACACACCCGTAACCCAGTAACCCCGATCACCCGACCAAAGCAATCCACCACAGATAACTCCGAGCCAGGATCTCCCATGGCACAGGTTCCTGAGGCATGGACGTAATCACCTGTGTACGCCCGCAACCATTCACCGACCGCATCGGGAGATTGATCAAGGGCTTCCACCGGCGTACCGAGGTCATCAATGAACACCCCGTTGGACATATCTTTGAGTGGGGAAGATTGCACAAGTTGACGCGCCACATTGACACCAACCTTCAAGGCTTCAACATCGCGTTCATCTGACAACATCTGGAAATCAACGATCGGATCAACTGTTGGGTCCTGCGATGCCAACGTCACCTGACCACGAGATCTCGGGTGCATGAAAGCCACAGCCAACTGACCAAATCCATTGGCCCCCTGACCGAAATGGTCAAGCGCGAGAATCTGTAGATCCGCAGGCTCAAAACCAGAACTCAATCGAGCCAAAGTGGTAGCCGCCACCGAATCCGTCGGGCAGGATTCGCGTAACGCCAAAGTCAACGGTGCCGAGGCATGATCTTGCAACCCCTGTCCGATCGCAGGGCGTTCAATCTTGCTGCGTAACAAGATGGCTGGACTATGGATTGCGCCCGCACAAATCACTGTCTCTTTTGACTCAATCAGGGTGCCATCCGCCAAAATCACGCCAACCGCATGTGTGCCTTGCATCGCCACACGATCAACCAAAGTGTCGCACAGAATACGTACATGACTGCGTTCACGGGCCCGTTCCAAATAAATATCTGAGGCTGTCACTCGATGTCCATCTGTTGAACGAGTCAACATCACCGGACCCACATCACGTCCAACGCCACCCAATGGAAATGGGCCGCGATGCCACGTCCACCCTTCAAGGCGACACGCTTCAAACAGTGCCGCTCCAACCCTCGTGGGGCTTCCTGGATCTGCCTTTGTCAAAGGAATGTCAATGCGCCGAAAATACGGTTCAACATCGCGCCACGACCATCCCTGACAGCCAAAATCACTTTCCCATGCGTCATAGTCTTCAACTTCGCCCCATAAGCCAATCATTGCGTTGACCGCCGATGAGCCCCCGATACCTCGCCCTCGTGCGTACGGGCGTCGCGCTTGGCCCGCAACTCGTTGTGCCTCAACGTGCGACCAAACCCGACCTGGCTCACTCATTGCAGCAAAAAATGACGGTCCAGAAATGCCACTTGGTGCGGCCCCGAACCGCAGATCAGGTCCCGCCTCGATCACAAGAACTGAGCGGCCAGACTGCGAGAGCCGATCAGCCAACACACATCCAGCAGAACCCGCACCAACCACGATGACATCGGGACGCGGCAAGATGTTCATGATTTACTGTGATTCGTCCGAACTCAAGCCATGATGCGTGGACACTGGCAAGCCGACCAGATGAGCCGAGTCGTTATAGCGGATCACGCGCCAGCGTCCTGGATTCACCAACAACAATTCTGTCACTGACGTATTGACCGTATAAATCTCAAAAACACCAGTACCTGCCGCGCGCATTGACTGACGTAACGCCGTGTCAACAACCCCGCCATGGCAAAAGATCACCGCGGTACCGTCGCCTAAGCGATCCACAAGCGAGCGAACAGCAGTGCCGATACGAAATTGAAATTCGGCAATCGTTTCCCCACCTGGAAATGTTGTTCCATATGGATCGTTCTCCCAATCGGGATCTCCGAATTGAGCCGTAAAGTCCGTGTACAAGAGTCCATCACATTGTGGACCTGGATCATGTTCACCAAATTCGCTGATGACTTCAATAGGTTCGGCACCGAAAGCTGGAGCGACAATTGCCGCGGTCTCTCGGGCACGCGGATAGGCACTGGAAATCACCATGTCGGGATGAAAGTTCTCGACACCACTCCATCGCTCAAACAAGCGTTGAGATTGTTGACGACCGAGATCTGAAAGTCCGATACATGAACGTGGTCCACCGATCACACGATTCACAGACACTTGCGATTCACCGTGGCGGACAAAAATTAAGCGCGCCATAATCTCTTAGGCTAATTTCTCGACGAAGGCTTCAAGTTGTCGCAGATTGCGGCATTCATAGGCTCCATCGGTATGACCTGCGTACTCTCCGACGATGGAGTCACCAGTATTCCAATACGATTTTGGTTCCGGATTCAACCAATACACCTGACGCGCTTTCTTGCGCACTTCTTGAACCACCCACGCTTGTGAAGCGTGATAGTTATTACGTGCATCACCTAAGAAAAGCACCGTGGTTTTTGGCCCAACACTTTTCCCGTAACGATCCCAGAAAACTTCAAAGGCGTGACCGTAATCGCTGTGACCGTCAACCCACACCACGTCGGCTTCGGTGTTGACACGATGAATTGCTTCGCCGATATCTTCAGTGCCTTTGAAATACTCAGTGACTTCATCAATCCCATCAATGAACACGAAAGAACGAACTTTAGAAAACTGGTTCTGCATGGCGTACACCAACATCAAAGTGAATCGAGCAAAAGCTGCAACACTGCCAGAAATGTCGGCTACAACCATCAGTTCTGGCTTTGATGGCCGTGGTTGCTTGAACTTTGGCTCGGCAGGAATACCACCATAAGACAGCGAGTGGCGCACAGTATTGCGAAAATCCAAGGGTCCCTTGCGACCATGACGACGCTTACGCGCCAAACGCGCAGCCAATTTACGTGTCAATGGGTATAAGGACTTTTTCAGCAACTGCATTTCGTCGCGACTGGCATGCATGAACTCAACATCTTCTGGCAACGGCTTACGCAATGTTTTCGCCATTGCTTCGGCACCCCGGTCAGCCACAAGACGGCGACGAATTTCGGCTTCAATCTCTTTTTTGAAGGAATCGATTCGGCTTTCGTATTCATCTTTTTCGAGGCGTTCTTCAAGAGCCGTGAGATCACTACCAGTTTCTTGTTTGCTAGCCTCCATGAGTTTTTGCAACATATTGTCCAGATCAAGATTTCTCAGAGTGCGGTACAAGTAATACGTGCCGCCGACTGGACGACCTGGCTCCATCCCAGCAAAGCGTTGCACGGATTGTTTAGCTAAAGCACGCATCATGGCTTGGTCGCCATTCATCAAGGCTTTCATCAGCATCTGCGCGATTTCCTCGGGCGTCAGGCTGTCCATCCCGCCGGAAGACCCTTTGCCTTCGCCCTGTTGCATTTGCTCTTGCATCTCGCGCCACATCTGCTCAAGTTCGTCCTCTGAACCCTCGACAATTTTGTACTCCGATCCGCGCAACGAGAAGTACACCTCGAATACAGTCTCAAATGAACGCCAATGGGCGCTGTTCTTAACCATCGTGGCTCCCAACGCATACTTGAATGCGTCACGATCTTCAAGAGGAATGTGTCGCACCGCCTCCATGGCGTCAAGGTTCTCCGTCAGCGAGACCGGAAGCCCTGCATTTCGGAGTTCCTGAACAAAACCAGAGAGTAAGTCGAGCACGTTATGGACTCCAGCTTTCCTGGTTAAACCAGGTCGACGGAAAGTTCCTTGGAAGCCTTGGCGATATCAGACTGATACTTCAACAACACGTGCAAAGTCTCTTTAGCTGTCTGAGCATCGATTGAGTCGATATTGAGCAGCATCATGGTGCGCGCCCAGTCCAAAGTTTCGCTCACGCTCGGTGACTTTTTCAGATCTAGCATGCGGATACTGCGAACGATACGGGCAACCTGATCAGCTAAATGCTCGGTGATATCAGGGACTTTCGCCGACACGATTTCCTTCTCGCGCTCGAGCGATGGGTAATCAACATGCAAGTACAGACAACGGCGCTTGAGAGCTTCTGATAATTCGCGAGTATTATTTGATGTCAAAAAAACCATCGGAATCTGAGCGGCGGTGATTGTTCCCAGTTCGGGGATCGAGACTTGGTACTCCGAAAGAATTTCTAACAACAGCGCTTCAGTTTCAACCTCGACACGGTCAACTTCGTCAATCAGTAGGACCACTGGGTCTGGAGCGCTAATGGCTTCTAACAACGGTCGGGTCAACAAGAACTCTTTGCTGAAAATATCGTCGTGGACTTCATTCCACGAATCACTATTGCGGTCGGCTTGAATGCGCAACAACTGCTTCTTGTAGTTCCACTCATATAAAGCCTTTGACTCATCAAGACCTTCGTAACACTGCAAACGAATGAGACGAGCCCCCAACATCTCGGCCACGCTCTTGGCAAGTTGGGTCTTACCCGTGCCAGCAGGACCTTCCACTAAAATCGGCTTGGCCAAGCGGTCAGCCAAAAATGCGACTCCGGCGATGCCATCATCCGCCAAATAATTGACGTTGCGCAAGCCATCACGCACTTGTTGGACTGACGAAAAACGATGCTCCATGCTCATTATCCTACAAGTTCACGACCATTCACAAGAATTGAGACCCCTCAATAGAGCGAGCGGAGTGGACTGAGGACCTACTGTGTAGATCAATGAGTTCTGCCAATGCCGATCCGCAGCCTGCACCCGAACCATTAGCGAGCGCCGCAGGCTCTCAGTTGTTGCGCAGCAATGCAATTGTGGCGCTTGGCACAGGACTCTCGCGTCTGACTGGAATGTTGCGCATCATCGTCTTTGGTGTTGTCATTGGACAAACCGCCTTAGCAGATGTCTACGACGGTGCCAACAACTCCCCTAACGCTGTTTATGAATTGTTACTCGGTGGAGTTTTATCAGCCACCTTGGTTCCCATGTTTACCCGCATGCTCGAAGATCACGACCGCGAATCTGCTGAGGCTGTTGTCGGTGCCTCGGTTGTTCTCTTGGCCTTTATCACTGCAATTTCTGTTCTTTGTGCTCCTTTTATTTTTCGGCTCTTTTCCTTGAACCCCACCAACGGAATTGATGTCGACCAATTCCGCACGGTTGGCACGGTCCTCACTCGAATCTTTTTGCTGCAGATTTTTTTCTATGGTCTTTCAGCAGTCTTAGGATCTTTACTCAATGCACAACGGCGATTCTTTGCATCTGCATGGTCGCCTGTGCTGGCAAATATTGTGATCATTTGCACATTGCTGTATGTCCCGATTTTGTTACATCACCCTGGTCAAGAAATTGCATTATCGGACGTCTTGCTGAGACCGTCCTTCAAGTGGCTACTCGGCATCGGGGCAACTGGCGGTATCGCTCTCCAGGCTCTCATCTTGCTGCCTGCGATCCGTCGCTCGGGGCTAAATCTTCGCTTTCGCTTTCAACCCCGACATCCGGCGGTGAAGCGTCTTGTTTCGTTATCAGCGTGGACCTTCGGTTATGTGTTGGCGAATCAAATCACGATCATCGTTGTCAAAAATCTTGCTAGACCCGGTAGCGGCGGACAGGATGCGTTCACTAAGGCGACCACCTTTTTTTATTTCCCTCATGGCCTTTTGGCAATGAGTATCGCCACTACATTCATCCCAGAAATGGCACGCGCCGTCGCCCGTCGCGATCAACGGGCCTTTGTTGAGCGCACAACGCTCGGCCTGCGCCTCGTTGGACTCATGACCCTGCCGGCAGCTTTCGGATTTTTGGTGATGTCGCGACCCATTATCGGGGCTCTTTTGCAACACGGAAAATTTACTGCGGCAAACGCGGATCTTACGGCGCGTGCCCTCGCTGGATTATCGCTAGGTCTCGTCGGTTACTCAATGTATCTCTTTGCCCTGCGTGGCTTCTACGCTCACCAAGATACGCGCACACCATTTCTCATCAATGTCCTGCAAAATATCATCAACATCATTCTGGCTTTTGCCCTTGTCGCAAAGTACGACGTGCTCGGTCTTGGTATTGCCTTCGCTGTTTCGTACCTTGTCGGAGCTGTCGTTGCTCTATTCACTCTGCAGATCAAAGTCCGAACTTTCCCCGCCGCAAGTCTGCTCATGGATTTACTGCGGATGTTCTCGGCTGCAGTGGTGATGGGGATTGTGCTGTGGTTCATCATCAAACCGGTGGGTGCAAATAGTGGTCTCGGAGCGCTCCTGCGCGTCGCTTTTGGAACAGTCAGCGGAGCGGTTATTTACTTCGGTGCGCTGACCTTACTCAAAGTTCCTGAGGCGAGTTATTGGCGCACACTAACTCGCGGCTTGTTTGCCCTGCGTCCTACGCCGCCAAGTGATGATTTAACTCGGCAGGATGACTAATCCGTCGCGATGAATGACCAGTTGCGGAAAACCCTCATCTAGATCTGCTGTTCGTCGTCCCGCTGCAACTAATACTTGTTGCAGCGACATCAGGGAACTACCGCGGGCAATAATTCCTCCGTCGGAACCAGTCACTTCAATTGTGTCCCCCACTTCAAAATCACCTGCTGCGCTGACAACACCTGCGGGCAACAAAGATACTGCCTGGCGACGTAAGGCAAGAGCGGCACCCGCATCAACAACTACTCGCCCGCGTACCTCACTAGCGAAAGCGACCCATAGTTGACGCGAGGACAAATGACGATCAGAGCCGTGGAAGGTTGTGCCGATCGTTGACAACCCAGCAATTGACCCAGCCACGATCTTGTTCAGGACAGATTCAATCTGGGCTTGGGCGATGACCGCGCGCACACCAGACCAAGAAGCGATACGAGCTGCCGACAATTTTGAGGCCATCCCACCACTACCACGATTCGAACTTGAAGATCCCGCATCAACACTCATCAATGGGTCACCTTCGAAGACATCAGTGATCAGCGTGGCTTGTGCATCAGAACGGGGATCTGCTGTGTACAGGCCATCAGTATCAGTCAACAAAATCAGAATATCTGCTTTGAGTACATGAGAAAGCAAAGCTGCAATGTGGTCGTTGTCGCCAAAACGAATCTCATCGTTAGCGATGGCATCATTTTCATTGACGACTGGAATACATCCCAACTCAAGCAAACGCTCGAGGGTGTCGCGAGCGTGAAGATATTGAGATCGGTCAACGAAATCATGGGGCACCAACAACACTTGGGCGGCAACTAAAGAGTGGCTGGCGAACTCGGCGTTGTAAACCTCCATCAAACGACTTTGTCCAGCTGCTGCTAAAGCTTGCAGAGTTCGCATATCGGTCGGACGTTGCGACAGCCCCAGTGCTGATACGCCTGCCGAGACGGCTCCTGAAGTCACGAATACAACCTCGTGACCGTCACGACGTAACTGTGCGATTTGTTGACAGATGCTGGCAATCATGGCGCGATCAATGACACCAACATTGTCGGTGAGCGAGGATGTCCCAATCTTGGCTACGACGCGCATCTCAGATGTCCGGTGCGTAGTCGAAGGAGAAATCACCGATCCACACCACATCACCTGCAACAGCTCCCGCACGGGATAAAAGACGCGGTACCCCCAACTTTTTGAGCCGTTCCTCGATATAGGTCATCGCCTCGGGGGTCGTGACATCGTTGAGGTGCACTGCGCGTTCCGCTTTGCGACCGTGGACGCGAAACCCACCACCGGCAGCTATTTTTTCCACCCACGAACCGTCCGACTCAGGCTTGAGAATGACACGACCTTCAAGTACAGGTAACTCGGCTCGCGCCGAGTGCACCAAACTCGCCAGACGACCGACTAACTCGCGTAAACCCTGATTGGTGATGGCCGAAATCAGCATTCCTTCCCATTCATCAACCATGGCAACAGTTGCTGAGTCAGTCTTCGTGCCAACGATGACTCGCGGGCGTTCGAGAAGACGAGGATCATATGATTCCAGTTCGCGCAACAAAATATGTAGTTGATCCTCAGGTGATGTGTCATCAACTGGTGCTAAGTCAATCAAAATACATAACACCCGTGCCCGCTCGACATGACGCAAGAATCGGTGCCCGAGTCCCTTTCCCTCCGCTGCACCTTCAATCAGACCTGGGATGTCGGCCACGATAAATTCGGTGACATTGTCAATCCGTACGACTCCCAAGTTTGGTTCAAGAGTTGTAAATGGATAAGCCGCGATTTTTGGTTTAGCCGCAGAAATGACACTGATCAATGTGCTTTTTCCAGAGTTAGGAAAACCAACTAAAGCCACATCAGCGATGAGTTTCAGTTCGAGTTTCAGCCACCGTTCAACGCCGCTTTCACCTTGCTCGGCAAAGTTCGGAGCGCGCCGACGGTTGGCCATGAAACGTGCATTGCCGCGTCCCCCGCGACCACCGTGAGCAGCCAACCAACGATCCCCATGATGAGTGAGGTCGGCAAGAATTTCTCCCGAGTACATGTCCTTGATCAAAGTGCCTTCGGGAACCCTGACTTCCATGACATCACCACGCTTACCGTGAAGGTCTTTACCTTTTCCGTGGACGCCGTTGCCAGCAATACGGTGCGGATGATCACGAAAAGCCAGGAGCGAGGCCACATTTCGGTCTGCGATCATCCACACATCGCCACCTTGACCACCGTCGCCACCATTTGGGCCACCCATAGCCTCAGGACCTTCGCGACGAAAAGACACACAGCCTGCTCCGCCGTCACCGGCCCGCACATTTAGTTGGCATTCATCAACGAACTGGCTCATTGCGACCTCTCACTATGAACTTCTACGATACCTCCACCAGCACCCACACCCCCGACGTATTGTTGTGGAGTGAGCGACGATCCATTGACATCACCTAACGACAGCCCTCATACGGATCCAGATATGCAGGAACGGGCCGAACGCTGGGCCAGCACGATGGCCGGCTCAGACTCTGGAGCTGGGGTGACCTTGGCCCATGCCGACTCGTGGGCAGGGACCGGCTCAGTTCAACATCGCTCGCGCTCAGAACGAGAAGAGGCCGAGGACTCAACTTTAAGTCGCTTGGCGACGCGTTCATTTGCTGCTGGCAATCGGGCCATTGCCGAACAAGCCGATCCATTTCGCACATGTTTCGAACGCGATCGCGATCGTATTCTGCATGCTCCAGCGTTTCGCCGACTGGCGGGCAAAACACAAGTATTCGTATTTCCCGATGATCACCAACGGACGCGTCTCACACATGCCATCGAAGTCGCTCAGGTGGCCGCCTCTGTTGCCCGCCCACTCGGACTCAATGTCACGCTGACTGAAGCCATCGCCCTCGGCCATGATTGCGGTCATGGACCCGGCGGCCATGCCAGCGAGGATGCATTAGCGCCGTACATTGACGGCGGCTTCGATCACGCGGTGTGGGGCGCAGATGTGACCCTCGTACCACTCAATCTGTGCATCGAAACCCTTAACGGAATCCGCAACCATTCGTGGAGTCGCCCCGCACCGGCAACTCCTGAAGGTGAAGTAGTCAGTTGGGCTGATCGCATTGCTTATGTGTGTCATGACTTTGAGGATGCTGTTGATGCTGGGATCGTCACCCCCGATCAGTTACCACCTGTCGTGAAATCACGTTGCGGCACCACTCGTTCGCAACAACTGGGCACTTTCATTACCTCAATGGTGCTGGCCGCGATGAAGACTGGACGCATCGGAATGGAGCCAGATATTGCCGAAGCTCTCGCTGCCTTTCGCAAGTTCAACTACGAAGAGGTGTATCTGCGACCCGCAAGTCGTCACCAAGCAAATCAAGTCATCGCACTCTTACGCGCTCTGGTGGAGTTCTACACTGTCTCGCCAGACCATCTCCCCGACGACCTGCGTTTCACAAGTGGTTCAATCCATGCCCAGCACTCCGCTGTGGCATATGTGGCTGGCATGACTGACCGTTTCGCATGCCGTCAAGGAGCGGTGCTCCTTGGATGGAGCGAGGATCGCCTCCCACAGGGCATTGACGTCTAACATCTCCTGAGAAACAAAACGACCGCCCGAAGGCGGTCGTTTTAAATACCAAGTATGAAAGGACCTATTCGGCTGGGACCACATCAATCACTCGGCGCCCTTTACGGCTACCGAACTGAACAGTTCCATCGACTAAAGCGAACAATGTGTCATCGCCACCACGCCCTACATTTTTACCTGCATGGAAAGTGGTGCCACGCTGGCGGATCAAAATCGTTCCAGCAGTAATTGAAGTTCCACCAAAAGATTTCACGCCGAGGCGTTGTGCGTTTGAGTCACGGCCGTTCCTTGTAGAACCGCCGCCTTTAGTCTTTGACATGTGTCAGCCTTTCACGATTGAGGTGATCTCGACCACCTGATAGTGCTGGCGGTGACCATAACGACGGCGCTGATTAGTGCGGCGCTTATAGACAAAGCCATTAATCTTCGGACCAGAAGCTGAGCCGACAATGCGACCCGAAACTTTTGATCCGGCGAGTTGGGTAGGTGTGGCGAGAACGGTACTGCCGTCGACGACCAGCACGGGCGTGAAGTCCACCGCGGCGCCCTGTTCGAGGCCGAGAAGTTCTACATGCACTTGCTGGCCCTCGGCCACTCGGACCTGTTTGCCACCGGTTGCGATCACTGCGTACATAGCGAATGGCGACGCTACCTGCAATAATGACCCAATTACAACGCCCACATCAGGACTCGTCATCAGTTCAATAAATCGTGGTTCACCTGAATCCCGCGACCCTCACAATTAGGGCACTGATCAGCGAAATTGGTGAGCAATCCCTCGCCGATCCGCTTGCGTGTCATTTCCACTAGACCGAGTTCAGAAATGTCGAAAACCTGAGTTCTGGTCTTATCGCGAGACAGAGCAGACTTAAAGGCATCGACCACCTTGCGGCGGTTTTCCTTGATCTCCATGTCAATGAAGTCAATGACGATGATGCCGCCTATATCGCGTAACCGCAGTTGATGGGCGACCTCCTCGGCCGCCTCAAGGTTGTTGGCGAAGACCGTGGCCTCCAGGTTCGAGGTACCCACATTGCGACCCGTATTGACGTCAATGACGGTGAGGGCTTCGGTGTGCTCGATGATTAAAGAGCCCCCAGAGGGCAACCAAACTTTGCGATCCAAAGCTTTGTGGATCTGCTCATGCACATGGTTCTTCTCAAAAATCGGCAATCCCTCGACGGCTGGGTCAAAATACTCGACACGATCAGCAAGCTCTGGATTAAAAGCGCAAACATAAGAATGAACATCTTCAAAGAGTTGGCGATCGTCAATGATGACCCCGCGGTAATCCGAGTTGAACTCTTCGCGAATTACTCGCACAGCGAGTGGAGGTTCGCGATATAACAGCGTCGGTCCACCAGCTTTAGCGGCCGTGGCTTCAATCGCAGCCCACTGATCCAACAGGCGCGTCATATCGGCCTGCAATTCATGTTCAGTAGCGGCTTCGGCTGCCGTTCGCACAATCAACCCATGCTGTTCTGGTTTGACACGGTCAAGAATGCTACGCAATCGTTTACGCACATCATCGGGTAAACGCTTTGAGATGCCGTAGGTCCTTGAGTTCGGAATCAAAACGACAAAACGACCAGCCAAGGAGACTTCTTGTGTCAGACGTGCCCCCTTCAGACCGATCGGATTCTTAGTGATCTGACACACGATGAGTTGCTTACCCTTGAGGATCTGCTCAATACGTGGCTCACTATCCACAATGTCCTCAGCGTCATATTGCACGTCACCGCGATAAAGAACCGCGTTTTTCTGCGTGCCAATATCAACAAAAGCCGCTTCCATACCCGGCAAGATATTTTGCACTTTTCCGACATAAATATTTCCGTGAATCTGCGATTCATCGTCTGCGGGACGACTCACGTAATGCTCAATCAGGCTGCGCCCTTCCATGACCGCCACTTGGGTAATGTCGGCACGCACTTGCACGGCCATAAAGTAACGCCCGATCGGACGCCCATTGCGTTCGCGACCTCGGCGGCGCTCAACCACATCGGCATCGGTTCGATCGTTGTGACGAATATCTGCCCCACCACGAGCTTTATTATTGCGCTTACGCTTTTTCTTTGCGGGTGCAGTCGTACCTGAACCTTCAACCGCAGCACCATCACCTGGGTTCTCCACCTTTTCACCATCAACGTCGGAAGAGTTTTTGGGTGCTGCTTTGTGGCCCTTGACGCGACGCTCCCCCAGACGAGGTCCACCGGCGCGAGTACCTCCAGGCATCGTGACGCCCCGTGGGCCTTGTGCCGATAGTGGCGGAGTTGCGGGAACTGAACTTGATCGAGTGTCCCCGATTTTCGGCCGTTGAACCAAGGCTGCCTCAGCGACATCTGCGTCGGGCCGCCCCTCACTCATACGCTCTGGTAGTTCAAAATCAAGTGCTACACCGGGCAACCCTGCTGATTCATCAATAGTTGGATCGTCCTCAAAATCATCAACGTCCTCAAAATCATCAACGTCTTCAAAATCATCATTTTCAAGATCGCCGTCGTCAGCAGACTTAGGAGCACCCGCAGGACGTGTTCGCCCACGCCCCCCACGTGATCCGCGACGACGCTTTTTGCGTGGACTGTCGGAGGTCACAGATGATTCAGATAATTCTGGCGATTCTGGCGATTCAGATGACTGCGAAACCGCTTCTGGCTCGTGACTGTCGTCGGGGAATAGTGACTCGTTCATGGGAAGTTTCCTCTCTTAAGCGCACTCGAAGGTGCGCTGTGCGGGTCACGGGCACAGAAAAGTGCTCCGTATCTCGCTCAATTCGATGGTGAAGGGGTAATAGCCCTGCGCTGGGAAGCGCCGGAGTATCCAAGACATTTTGCTGAGACAGATCAATGTGCCACGCGACCGCACGAGCAGTCAGGGCAATGGAGCGCTCACCCAGATTCTCAACGCGGATCTCAGGCCCTTGTCGTTTGGCTAATTGGCGCACCCTTACCAGAAACGGTTCAAGCCGCGACCAGAGCGATGTCATGCGAGACCGATTGTACCGCCACCCCTGCCTGAAGGGATACTCATCGGCCCCTGAGCCTGTGGATAAGTGCCGAGCGTGGTACTTCAGGGGATTTTCAGCGCATCCGACGCATGTGGACATTCTCAACGAGCGCAATCATGATGGCGAAAGAAGCAAGTGAAGACCCTCCGTAACTGACAAAGGGCAGAGGCACCCCAGTCACAGGCATAATCCCCATGGTCATCCCAACATTCTGGAAAACATGCCAGAGCAGAACTCCGAAAACACCAGCGCAGATATACGCCCCGAAGAGGTCTTTACTGAGGTGTCCGACCCGCCAGATTCGAAACAGCAGCAGAGCGAAGAGACCCAAAACGACTCCACCGCCGAGCATGCCGAATTGTTCACCGATAGCGGAAAAAATGAAATCGCTTTGCTGCACTGGAATGAATTTGCCATTTGTCAATGGCGCCTCAAGGAAGCCCTTACCAAACCAGCCACCCGTGGCCACGGCTCTTTTGGCATAGCGCACCTGAAAGACATAGCGAGCCAAATCTTCGTCCGTGGAGTTCTGGTTGATGAAGGCTGTAATTCGCTTCAACTGATAGCGGTCCACGATTCCCGCCAAGACTGCCGCCGCCACAGTCGTCACGGTCAAAAAACTGATCAAAAGCAAATAACGCAAACGCGCTCCAGCCATAATCATGATGCTCAAAGCTCCGACGATCAAAACAAAAGCCGACCCTAAGTCAGGTTGAACAATGATCAAGACTGTCGGCGCGCCGAGAAGTACAAGTCCAGTGATGAATTTGGAATAACTCATGGAGTCTTCACGAGAGTCGCTGTAAAACGCTGCAAGTGCCAGAAGCACCGCAGGTTTTGCGAACTCGGCTGGCTGAAAAGCAATGGGTCCAAAGTCAAATGACAATCGTGCTCCACCTTTCAAGGCCCCAACCGACAAAACGAGGAGCAACGCTGTGAGAGATAAGCCGTAGAGAAAATATGCCCGCTCACGCAGCATTTGATAGTCAAACGACATCACGACTGCGACAGCCAATGCAGCCCCGAGAAGGAACGCAACCTGGCGAACCGTAAACCAGTAGGGGTCACTATCGACCTTCCAATACGTGGCACTATAAATCGCAAAGACCCCGATAATCCCCAGCGCCAAAATTGAGCCCAACATCACCCAGTCGATATTGCGCTGGGGATCGCTTGGCCCAGAGCGAATATTACCAAGCCCTGAATTGGGCCGCCTCGTCAAGAATGGCAGACTCATCAGTCACGACCGCCATACGCTGCGCCACCCAAACAACTTTTGTTGGAAAGCAACCTTTGCGGAGCAGCAACAGTGGCAGTGATATCAAGTGGGTTGGATGGCAAAACCTCGCCCATCTTGGCCACGCCTGCTACGGCCATGAACATGCATTTCACTACAGGTGCTGCGGCTTTTGCTCCATAGCCACTTTTCTCCAAGTATGCGGAGACAACTATTGGCTGAGCGGGATCAAGACTAAAAGCACCAAATGCTGACGAGTCGTTCCACGGAAGTCCAGCGCGTCCTTGAGCGGTACCGGTTTTTCCGGCAATCGGGAGGATGTCATACGGATAAGTCCGAAACAAACGCTCGCCCGTTGTGGAGTGATACGACCCAAAGGTCACCCCAGGACCGGTAATCACCCGAGTCAGTCCTCTGATGATCGGATCACGAATGTCGTCAGGAATATTCAGACTACGAATGGTGTCTTTGTTCGCCAAGAAAGTTTCAACGACGGCCCGACTCATATCGGCGTAGCCAACTATGTCGGAATTGGGAGTTCCAGGTTGCAACAAAGCCAGTCCTACGAGCGGGCGGTTGACATCTCCACCATTTGCCAGGGCGCCATATGCCTGCGCCAACTGCAACGGTGACGCCGCCAAAAGCCCCTGACCAACGGCAAGTTGCACATTGTCACCCACTAGATAGTCAGCACTTTCACCTGCCATCAAAGCACCATCTTCAACCAACTTTTTCTTACTCACTTTGTCAGGCACTCGGCCCGCCGTCTCAAAGGGAAGATCAATGCCAGTTCTGCTACCAAAGCCAAACTTTCTCACTTCGTCTTGGAGAATTGGCTGACCACCCCGCTGGGCGAAAATGTCTTCACCAATTTTATAAAAGAAGGTATCGCTTGATACCGCTAGCGCATCTTCAACCGTGACGTCGCCATATTGACAGGCGTAGTTACCTCCTGCACACAACGCATTTCGATAAATGCATTTCACCACTAAACATGTTTCCTCGTCAATGCTCGTGAGTTGGTAAGAGCCCCGATCGGAATACTCGTATTCGCTACCTCCCACAAGTTGCCCTGAGTCAAGGGCCGCGTAAGCCACAAAGGGCTTAAAACTAGAACCTAGGTTGTACTGACCCTGAATCGCACGATTGACCAAAAGAGATTTGTCGGGGTCATCAGTCTTAGGGAAAATTTCGCGGAATTTGTCGCTCGAGATCCCCGAATTAAACCAGCGGTTATCAAAGGTTGGATAACTCGCCAACGCCAGAACTTCACCCGTCAAGTAATCCATCATCACCACCGAGCCTGCTGGGCTTTTCAAGTTTTCGCATTCCGCGAATTGCGGCTTCACAACTTGCTTCTTACTGTCTTTGGCTTGGCATGTTTCAACGAACCGCCGCAGTAACAATTGTGTCTCTAAAGCCTGCTCTGCGTATTGCTGATAATCAAGATCAATCGCCAACTGCAGATCATTGCCCGCTGTCGGTTCAATTCTCTCAACTACTTTCAAAATTGTTCCGCGCGAGTCGATTTCATATTTTACGTAGCCGGGTTTCCCTCGCAAATAGCGTTCATAAATCTTCTCAACCCCGAATTGCCCAACCCGCTCATTGAGGTCGTACCCGACATCAAGATATTGCGCGACGTCGTTCTCCGTAATTGATCCAAGGTAACCAATGACATGGGCGGCAAGTGGTGCTAAGGGATATTCGCGTTTCCATTGCACAACGAAATCAATACCAGGGAAATCCTCATTGCGCTCGATGAGATATGCCGCCGTCTCTTCACTGACACCTTCTGCTAGGGGCATAGGTAATAAAGGACTGTATTTATTACTTGTGAAGCGTCCTTCCATATCGCTCACGCTCATGTCAAGCACTTTTGACAAACGACCAAATAACTCCAGCCGATCCTTGGTATCTACGACACTGCCTTCACTCCCCATTGCCTCCCAGGCCACAGTAATCGTCAAGATACGTTCATTGTCGGCCATGATCCGACCTTGGCGGTCGAGAATTCTGCCTCGCTCAGGTAGCAACTTCACTGTTCTGGTTTTGTTGGCCTGAACGCGTTGCTCGAGGGCAGGTGCATCGACCACCTGCAAAAACCACATTCGCATGACCAGTGCAGCAAACAGCACAAGGGCAACAGCCCCGAGAGACGCCAAACGACTTGAACGTCTGTCAACAGCCACGAAGCAACTCTGTCATACGGTCCATGATGATTATCTTCAGCATTACAAAAATAGTTTTGCTGGAGGCGAAATCCGCTGTTCACGACGAATAGCTAGGCACCACCGAGATAAGGGAATAAAGCCGAACGCCGAGAGCGCATTGACACAAGACACGACGATGATGACCTTGATGATGCGCCCCGAAAGCCACCCCTCAACACCGATGACATTCGCCACGACGGCTAAGGCGAAAGTCGCGACGCCGCTCAGTATCCCCGTCACAAGACAATCCAACCATTTCGGATTTGCCAAGGTGCGTGAATGAAAGTATCCAGCCCCCCAACCAGCGCAGGTGTAGACCAGAGCTGACAGACCAAGTGGACTGGTCAAGACAAGGTCAAACATCAGACCTAAAACAAAACCTGCCAGCGCCCCACTTTCTGAACCACCCACCAACCCAGTGGTGATTGAAAGCGCTAGAAGCAGTTGGGCAATGATTCCAAAAAACTTCATCTCTGTCAGCAGCGTTGTTTGCACCGCTACAAGCAAAAGCCCAACTAAAAATAAACGCGTCACTGGACGATTCAGAAGAGTGATCATGGAATCGCCGTCGCTACTGGTTGATAAAGCAGGACTCGGACAAAGTTCAACGACTGTAAACGCGCCGACAAGCGCACTTCAAGCACTGCCCCTGAAGTTCCTGTGCGTTCAACAATCTTGATCACGCGCCCGATAACGATTCCACGAGGAGCCAAACTGCTTGACCCACCTGATGTAAAGATCAAAGCCCCGACGCGAACTTCACCAAATCTCGAGTTCTGATCGATGAATTCAACAATCGGCGCAGCGTCTAAGCCGCGACCACGGAAAATTCCCGTCTCTGCCGCTGACAAATCATTGATGTCGATGGTCGCCGATGGCCTGGCAGCTGTTGAACCAGGGGCAATCGTCACGATGGTGCCGACAGTCGTCGTACTCAAGCGATCGAAATCAACGCCTGAAAAGTCCACAGTTGTTGGTGAATCGACGAGAGTTGACGTCACCGTTCCAAAGAATGTCGTTGCCGTCACGGGAATCGTCGTCGTGCTCGTCGTTGTCGTTGTACTCGAGGTCGTTGTTGTGCTGCTCGTCGTCGAGGTCGTCGTACTTGTCGTAGGCGGCACCACCTCCGCCTGATTCACGACTTGCACTGGAGCCCCAAAAAGAACATCATTTGCGAGCAGCACAATGGCTCGGTTTTCCTCAACCCAAGTGATCTTGCCCACCAAACCAGCAGCGTTCACCACAGGCATACCAACCCGTAAACCACGCTTTGAACCCTGATTAATTTCCACGGTTTGTGAGAAATTCGAGGCCGAGTCTCCAATGACTTGAGCCGTCACCGATGAAATATCAGCCAAGTTATCAATGCCGTTTAAGGCCAGCAATTCTTGGGCATCACGAACTGTTGCCAACGCGGCGATGAATGAACCCTCTTGTTGATCAAGTTGATCTTGCAGTCGCTGATTCTCCGCCTCAAGATCACCGTAGTTAGCGATTCCATTCCAGACGTTTTCTATTGGTCGTGTGACAACTCGGACAGAACCCTGTACTGGTTCAAAAATTGCACCGAATAAACGTCTCACCCCACCGACTATTGAGTTTCCTTGAAGATCCAAGGTCACCAACAAAAGCGAAGTCAACGCCAGGATTGCTATTGACCGACGACGACTGACGGAATAAACCGGCATAGTCCTAGCTCACCCACTTAGACATCGCTCTGCGACTGCAAGCCGCCCAGCATCTCAATGTTCTCTAAAGCACGTCCAGAACCAATGACCACAGAGAATAAGGGGTCATTTGCAACATTGATCGGCATCCCCGTTTCATGGGCTAAGCGACGATCAATGCCATGCAGGAGGGAACCGCCACCAGTAATCGTGACACCTTGATACATAATGTCGGCCGCCAATTCGGGAGGCGTCTTATCAAGAGTCGTACGCACTGCGTCTACGATTGCCGCAACTGGCTCAGCGACTGCCTCACGCACCTGACCGGAGGTCAGAGAAATCGTCCGAGGTAATCCGCTGATTAAATCTCTTCCACGAATCTCGCTGGTGATTTCTTGAGCAAAAGGCCAAGCCGACCCCATTTGAATTTTGATGTCTTCGGCTGTTTGCTCGCCGACAGCAAGTGAAAACTCTCTTTTCAGATACGCCATGATGGCCTCATCAAGTTCGTCGCCAGCAATGCGCAAGGACTGCGAAGTGACGATGCCACCTAAGGAAAGCACCGCTACTTCAGTGGTCCCGCCACCGATATCAACAATCATGTTTCCAGTGGCCTCGTTGATCCCCAGATCAGCACCGATTGCCGCTGCTATCGGCTCTTCAATAATGTGAACTGGCTTACGCGCACCTGCATACTCGGCTGCATCCTGTACTGCCCGCGTTTCAACTCCGGTAATTCCAGACGGCACACACACGACCATGCGGGGTTTGCTCCAGCGACTGCTATGCACTTTTTGGATGAAGTACCGCAACATTTTTTCACAGACTTCAAAATCGGCGATGACCCCATCTTTCAGAGGGCGAACGGCACGAATATGGCTCGGGGTGCGGCCCATCATTCTCTTGGCTTCATAGCCAACGGCTATCGGCCGACCATCGGAAACATCCAGGGCCACCACCGAAGGCTCGTTCAAGACAATGCCCTGACCGCGCACGTAAATCAATGTGTTGGCAGTTCCCAAGTCAATTGCTATGTCTCGCCCGAGGGCTAGCGGATTATTTCGCGCCATAGCCAAAGCCTCCTCAGACGTGTTGCCCGTAGGAACGGGTGGACGGTTACCGAAATGTTACAGTTTCGGGAAGAAAATACTGATCTCTCGCTCAGCGGAGGCCAACGAGTCGCTGCCATGAACAAGGTTTTCAGTGAATAGAAGACCCAAATCGCCACGAATTGTTCCAGGTGCAGCCGACCGGGGGTTTGTGGCTCCCATCATGTTACGCACTACTTCCCAGGTGTTCTCTGGGCTTTCAAGCACCATGGCCACGACTGGACCACGGGACATAAACGCCACGAGTTCACCGTAAAAACCTTTGCCAACATGCTCTTCGTAATGACGAGCCAAGGTGTCAGCATCCAGTTGGCGCAGTTCAAGAGCCACGACTTTGAGCCCTTTGGCCTCAAAACGCGACAAAACGGTTCCGATCAGACCGCGTTCAACGGTGTCGGGCTTTAAAAGGACAAGAGTACGGTCAGACATAGCGTCAAATCCTACCGCCCAGGCGAGTTCTCAGGGCAGAACTTGACGTAGATATGACCGAGCAGCCCCAACGACATATAACGATCCAGTGATCAAGAGGGCGTCATCGGGTCCAATGTGTTCAAGGGCACGACCGATAGCGGCCTCCACGCTGTCCACGGTCTCGACATCATCGCAACCCATACGTCGAGCCGCCCGGGCCACTTCTTGGGCAGGTAAGCCCCGAGGAGATGGAGCCGTACAGCACACCACGCGGTCAAAATCGTCGGCCCGCAAGGCCGCCAGCATCGCTTCTGGATCCCTGCCTTGTAGGCAACCGAGAAGCAAGAGGCGTCGTCCCGCAGGGTCGAAATCTTCAAAAAACACCGCAGCACAAACATCAGCCCCCGCTGGATTATGAGCGCCATCGACAATGACCAACGGTTGATGCCCCACGACCTCAAAACGCCCCGGCATGGTGACAGCAGCAAAGGCTTCATCAATGACATCAGATTCCAATGCACGGGCGAAGAATGCCTCAACTGCCGTGATCGCCACAATCGCATTGTCGGCTTGATGGCGCCCGTGCAGGGGCACGAGAACTTCTGGATAGATAGTCGTTGGGGTGCGCACGTCGATGACTCGTCCGCCGAGCGCAAGTTGATTGGAGTCGACCTCAAAATCAGTTTGACGGACTAACAGCGAGGCTCCATCGGCGGCTGCAAAAATGGCAACCATCTCGGGGTCGCTCTCTCCACACACAACAACACTCTGCGGTTTGACGATTCCCGCTTTTTCGCGGGCGATATCAGCCCGCGTCGGTCCAGCAAATTCCATATGGTCCAAACCAATGTTGGTAATCACTGCCACTTGAGCGTCAACCACATTGGTTGCGTCCCAGCGACCGAGTAGCCCAACTTCAATCACCATGACATCCACGGCCTCATCGGCGAACCACCGAAAAGCGGCCGCTGTACAAATATCAAAATAGCCAGGGCGCATCCCAGCGAGAACCTCAAGGTCAGCAATCGCAGAAATCTGTTCGCCGAAAGACTCATCGCTGATGACTTCACAATCAATCGTGAAGCGTTCATTCACCCGCTCAAGATGTGGACTGGTGTAGGTCCCCACGCGTAACCCACTGGCCATCAACAAACGAGTAATCATCTGTGCCGTGGAACCTTTTCCATTTGTTCCAGTGATGTGAATAACGGGGGCACAGTGTTGCGGTTCGCCTAACAGTTCACACAGTCGCGAAATCGTCGCCGTTGAGGGAGAGTCAATCCTGCCGGTCTTGTCATACGAGGCGTGCTGGTCAAGATAAGCAAGAGCCTGTTGATAGGTCATGGCGCTACCTTGTTTGTACGGCGCAGGTCAACTGGCGGCACGACGAGGGCGGGCCACTCGAGGAGCAGATCGCAGAACCAATGTGGGCGCCGCCTTCGTACGAACTGAATCAGCATTGATGATCACCTTGGCGACATCAGTACGACCTGGCAAGTCAAACATCGTATTCAGAAGCGTCTCTTCTAAGATCGCGCGCAATCCACGGGCTCCAGTTCCACGCGCCAAAGCCTGTTCGGCGATGGCGTCCAGAGCTTCATCGGTGAGTTCAAGTTCAACATCTTCAAACTCAAAGAACTTTTGGAACTGCTTGATCAGCGCATTTTTCGGTTCTGTCAAAATCTGAATCAATGCGCTGCGATCCAAACTGTGGACGGCACCGATCATCGGCAGGCGGCCGACAAATTCAGGAATCAGACCATAGGCCAAGAGATCCTCAGGAAGAACTTGGTTAAATAAATCGCCGGCAGCTATTTCAGCCTTCGTACGAACTGTGGCATGAAATCCCACGCCCTTGTGCCCCACACGCTGTTCAATAATTTTATCTAGACCAGCAAAGGCGCCACCACAGATAAACAGCACATTGGTGGTATCAATTTGAATGAACTCTTGATGTGGATGCTTGCGACCACCCTGAGGCGGGACCGAAGCCACGGTTCCTTCAAGGATCTTCAGCATCGCCT
>SXGQ01610462.1_pt1 | contig 40638 bp, 44 predicted proteins | sample 3178371 | NCBI WGS metagenome assembly SXGQ01 (sample SAMN11356859, study PRJNA531348) | freshwater metagenome | isolation source: freshwater sample F1-20 | place: China: Fuxian Lake, Yuxi | collected 2017-12-25
CATGAACAGGTTGCTGACGCCCAGCATCAGGATGGGCAGCCACAGCGACTGGGTCCAGGTGTGCATACGTTTCCCGACTCTCGACACTCCATCCTCAACCCTGCTGCACCATTCTCCGGACCGGGATGCCCTGTCCATGCAGGTAGTCCTTCACCTGTCCGACGGTGAACTCACCGAAGTGGAAGATGCTGGCGGCCAGCACGGCGTCGGCCCGGCCGGCGAGGAGGACCTCGGCCATGTGCTGGAGCGTCCCGGCTCCACCGCTGGCCACGACGGGCCCGCCGACCGCCTCGCTCACGCGTCGGGTGATCTCGAGATCGAATCCCTTCCGGGTGCCGTCGGCATCGATGGAGTTCAGGACGATCTCCCCGGCGCCCAGCCGGACGGCCTCTGTGGCCCAGGCGATGGCTTCGCGTCCCGTGGCCTGGCGTCCGCCCCGGGCAAAGACCTCCCAGCGGCCGGGTTCCACCTGCTTGGCATCGATCGAGACCACGATGCATTGGCTGCCGAACTTCTCGGCCCCGGCCCGGATGAGGTCTGGGTGCTGGAGTGCGGACGAGTTGATGCTCACCTTGTCGGCCCCGGCCAGAAGCATGGTACCCAGGTCCTCCACGGTCCGGATCCCCCCGCCGACGGTCAGTGGCATGAAGCAGCGGTCGGCCGTCCGCTCGATCACATCGACCATCGTGCTGCGCCCGTGGGCGCTGGCGGTGATGTCGAAGAACACCATCTCGTCGGCCCCCTGGTCGTTGTAGCGGATGGCGAGTTCGACGGGGTCGCCGACATTCCGGAGTCCTCCCGACTCGGCACGTCCGAACTGGACACCGCGGGTGACGTGTCCGTCATGGACATCGAGGCAGGGGATCACTCTCCGAGCGAGCATGGCGGGCCGATCCTAGGGACTGGTATGGGAAATGACAAAGCCCGCGGTGGGGACGGTGGGCTGTGGGGGCGGGAAGAAGGGACGCCGATTACCAGCGACCGGCTGCGGCGTGTAGGAGTTCGAGTGACTCCTCCGCCGACATCGCGGGCGTTGAGGAACGGTCGCGTCGGACAGCGGGGCTTTGGGACCAGTCGACCTGAGTTGGGATTTCGTCCTCCAGGGGAGTCCGTCTGGAGATGGGCTTGCCTTGATGGGTGATCACGATCCTCTCCCCGGTTCGCAGCGACTTCACGATGTCCCGGCTAGCGAGTCCCAGTTTGCTGACAGGAATGACTCTCATGGAGAATCAGTCTGCGGCCAGGCGTTTCGAGATCAAGACGGGAGCCATCGCAAAGGCCCCCGTTTCGAATAATGGCCTGCAAACCCCGTCCATCTCACCGTGCTCTTCCCGAGCCTGATTGGACTCCGGTTGCGGATTGCCAGCCTGCGACGGTCGCTGTCCCGGCGCGGAATCCGCCCGGGATCCGGATTGACCCGTTTCCCTCTCTGTCCTTCCTTCTGACGCCCATGCGACCGACTCCTCTGCTTCCCATACTCCCGGTGCTCGTTGGCCTCCTGGCCGCGGGCTGTGCCTCCGGGGTGAAGAATCCCTCGGGTGTGCCCGTGACGGTCCTCAAGCCCGATGAACAGGGCTTCGTGGCCGGCAGCGGCATCGAGTCCCAGGACCTGGTGTCCGTGACGGACCGAATGGCTCGGAGCCTCCTTGGGACCGCCGAGATCCAGAAATTCGCGAATGGCACCCCCCGGGTGGTGATCCTGCCCGTGGAGAACAACACCCGGTTCCCGGTCAACAAGGACATCTTCACGGCCCGCATCCAGGCGCTTCTGAACAGCAAGGCGCAGGGCAAGATGCGCTTCCTCGCGCGCGATCGGATGGCCGCCCTCGAGCAGGAGCGACAGCTCAAGCGGGAGGGTAAGGTGACCGCCAATTCCGATCCGCAGGTGCAGGAGTTCCGCGGGGCGGACTTCTTCCTCACCGGCAAGCTCATGGGCATGACCACCCAGGCCAAGGCCGGGACCAGTGACTACGTCCTCTACACCTTCCAGCTGATCGATCCGCGGACGAGCGACATCCTCTGGGAGGATTCGGCGGAGATGAAGAAGCAGTCGGTCGAGGACGCCGCCTACCGGTGAACCGAAATTTCCTGAAGGCAGGGTTCTGGGTGTTGCTCGGCCTGCTGGCCCTCGGCTGCGCCTCCGTCAGCCCGGAGCAGCAGGCCCTCCGGGATCGGCCGCTGATGCTGGTCCAGAACGGTCTGACCGCCCTCCGAAAGGGCGACACCGGGACGGCGCGGTCGGATCTCGATGAGGCCCTGCTCCAGATGGGTTCCTCCTCGGCCGGGGATCGCAGCGCCCGACAGGCCCGCGGAGCGTTCAACCCGGAATCGGTCAAGGCCTTCAAGGGAGAGCCCTATGAACGGGTGATGGCCTACTACTACCGGGGGATCCTGTACTGGATGGACGGCGAGCCCGACAACGCCCGGGCGGCGTTCCGGAGCGCCGCGGTCCAGGACCAGAACCCAGAACTCGGCATCACAAGGGCTGACTGGGTGCTGTTGGACTACCTCGAGGGGCTGGCAACGCTGAAGCTCGGGGGCGACGGGCAGGATGGGTTCAGGCGGGCGATTGAGGAGTCGCGGGCGAACAAGCCGCCGCCGTACCTTCGTGAGGCCAATGTCCTTGTCTTCCTCGAGATGGGGCAGGGGCCCGTGAAGTATGCCGACGGCGATTACGGGGAGCAGTTGCGGTTCCATCCCGGCACCGCCTCGGATCCCGTGGCTGTGCTGAAGTTTGGTGCCGAAAGCGTCCAGGTTGACCCCTTCGACGACATCACCTTCCAGGCCACCACCCGCGGTGGTCGGGTGATGGACCACGTGCTGAAGGGGAAGGCGGTGTTCAAGGAGAGCACCGATGCCTTCGGGACCGGGGCCATCATCGCGGGTGCCGGCGTTGCGATCGCTGGACAGTCGAACACCGCCCAGGGTGTCGGACTGGGCCTCGTGGCGGCGGGTCTCGTCAGCAAGGTGATCAGTGCCGCGACCACGCCTGCCGCGGACACGCGGAGCTGGTCCAATCTTCCCAACCTCCTGAGCTTCGCAGCGCTGAAGATGCCCGTCGGGCAGCACTCGCTGCGGGTCGAGTTCAAGGATGCCGGCGGACGCATCGTGGTCACCCGCGACGCCACCTTCCACGTGGTTCCCGGCCGGGATACCGTCCTTTTCCTGAGTGATCGCAACTCCTGATTCCCCATGACACATCCCAAACTCCTCCGACCGATCCTCGCGTGCGTCCTTCTGGCCGCCCTCGCCGCCGGCTGTTCCCGTCACACCGGCGCCTACACGCCGAAGGCGGCCAACCTCACGGCCGACCAGCTGTCCGCCAAATTCGTCCTGATGGATCCGGGAGCCCGTAAATCCGTCACGAGCACCGGACTGCAGGAGATCCGGCTGCCCGATGGACGGTTCCAGGTGGTCTGCCAGGTCCTGAACCGGGAAAACCGGCGGATCCAGGTCCAGATCCAATGTGTCTTCAAGGATGCCGCCGGGTTCGGGAATGGGGATGAGACGCCCTGGGAGACGCTGATCCTCACCGAGAACGCCACCGAGACGGTGCAATTCACCTCGTTGAACAACGCCGCGACCTCCTATACGGTCAGGGTTCGTCAAGCGCGTTGAACCCATGAATCTCCGTCCTATTCTGCCGCTCTGTGCCGTCGCGATCCTGGCCGCCTCCGGATGCCAGACCAAGGCCCCCACGGACTACGTCCTCCAGCTGACCAGCGCGACCTCGGTCGGCTACAGCGGCGTGATCATCGCCGATGGCAAGCGACAGGAGATCCAAGGCAAGACTCCAGGCGAGTTTCGGGTGACGGCGAAGGACCTCAGTTGGCGAATCCAACAGGGAACCGAGGAGGGCACGCTCACCCTCGAGGTGAAGGATGTGAAGCGGCCTGAGCGAATTGAGACTGTGGCCGCCTCAACAGGCCCGAACACGGCCCTCGTTGGGGGGACTCTGATCAAGCCGGGCATGCCGACCTGGCCCGGGCTGTGATGGTCCTCGAGTCGACGCTTGGGCCGGAGGCTGCATGATGAGGATTCTTGGGATCATCCCGGCCCGGTATGCCTCGACGCGGTTTCCGGGCAAACCGCTCCACCCGATTGCCGGCAAGGCGTTGATCCAGCGTGTCGTCGAACGATGCCGGCTCGCCTCGAGCCTGGCCGAGGTGATCGTGGCCACCGATGACACCCGCATCGCCGATGCCGTCCGGTCCTTCGTCCGGGTCGAGATGACCCGGGGCGATCATCCGAGCGGCACCGATCGGATCGCCGAGGTGGCCGGACGAGTGGCGTGCGACGCCGTCGTCAACATCCAGGGCGACGAGCCACTCATGGATCCCGCGGTGATCGACGCCGTGGCCGCCCTGCTGGATCACTCGCCGATGTCCACGGCCGCCACGCCGATCCGCACCGACGCCGAGTGGTCGAGCCCCAACGTGGTCAAGGTGGTCTGTGCCCAAGACGGTCGGGCCCTCTATTTTTCCCGCAGGACCATCCCCTTTCTGCGCGACCAGGCGGAACTGCCCCCGGCCCACCAGCGGGCGGCGTTCCCGTTTCGGAAGCATCTCGGCATCTACGGCTATCGCCGCGACACGCTGCTGGGACTGGTCCGGCATCCGGTCTCCCCGTTGGAGGCCGCCGAACGGCTCGAACAGCTGCGGGCCCTCGAGCATGGCATACCCATCGCCGTCGCCACGGTGGACCATGACAGCATCGGGGTGGATGTCCCGGAGGATGTCGCCCGCGTCGAGGCCATCCTGTCGGCAGGCCCGACTCCTGGCTGAAGGTTCCAGCACTCCAGCACGGGCCCCGGGATTCCTGCGCCACCGGCTCCACTCTCGATGACCCCATCTGATCCCAAGGCGCGGCACGCCTTCCTCGTCCACGAGATCCGACGGCACGACCAGGCCTACTACGTCCGGGCCGAACCCGAGATCAGCGACTTCGACTACGACCGGCTGTACACCGAGCTGCAGGAGCTGGAGCGACAGCATCCGGACTGGATCACCCCCGAATCTCCCAGCCAACGCGTTGGGGGAACCCTCCTCGGGGGATTCCAGCGGGTCCGTCATCTGCAGCCCATGCTGTCCCTCGAGAAGGTCGAGGCCGCGGAACATCCCGACTCCGAGGAGGAGCCCGATCGGGTCCGACGCCACCGGGTCCAGGACGAGAACACGCTCCTGCGGCTTCGAGAGTTCGACCAACGGATCCGGACCGCGCTCGGAACATCCGACGTCGCCTACGTCATGGAGCCCAAGGTCGATGGGGTCTCGCTGAGCGTGCATTACCGGGAGGGTCGACTCGTCCTCGGAGTCACCCGGGGTGATGGGGAGTTTGGCGACGACATCACGGCCAACCTCCGGACCCTGCGGTCGATTCCGCTGGAGCTGGACCTGCCCAACCCGCCGCCGCTGCTGGAGGTGCGGGGTGAGGTCTACATGGCGACCTCGGATTTCGACGCCTTGAATGCGCGTCTGCTGGCGGCCGGGGAGAAGCCCTTTCCCAATGCCCGCAACGCCACCGCGGGAACGCTCAAGCAGCTGGATCCGCGTCTGGTCGCCCAACGTCCTCTCCGGGCCGTGTTCTATGCCGTGGGGGCCTGTGAGGGGATCGCGTTCGCCACCCATACCGAGACCCTGCAGGCGCTACGGTGCATGGGTTTGCCCACGCAGCGGCTGTGGTGGACCTGCCCATCGATGGAGGCGGTCCTCGAACGGTACAACGAGGAGGTCGTGGCCCGCTACGACGAGACCCGAGACCTGCGTGCACAGCTGCCCTATGAGATCGATGGCGTGGTGGTGAAGGTCGATCGTCGCGACCACTGGGACCGCATCCCGGACAAATCCCGCTCTCCCGGCTACGCGATCGTCCACAAACCCGTCCCGTGGATCACCCCGGCCGAGACCCGGCTCCGGGCCATCACGATCCAGGTCGGGCGGACCGGAGTCCTGACCCCGGTCGCCGAGCTGGATCCGGTCTTTGTCCAGGGCTCCACGGTGTCCCGGGCCACCCTGCACAACGAGGACGAGATCCGCCGGAAGGACATCCGGATTGGCGATGCCGTGGTGGTCCGGAAAGCCGGGATGGTGATTCCGGAGGTCGTGGAGGTGGTGCGATCGAAACGCCCGGCCGATGCGGTGCCCTTCGATTTTGTCGGACAGCTGGGCGGCCGCTGTCCTGCCTGTGGCGGTGCGATCGCGCGCGACGAGGTTTCTGCGGGAACGGCCGAGGAGGTGGCCTGGCGCTGCGTCAACGTGGCGGGATGCCCGGCGCAGAAGACGCGGAGGCTGGAATACTTCGCCCAGCGCAAGGCCCTCGACATCGAGTCGCTTGGCGGGATTGTCGCCGAGAAACTGGTCGAGCGAGGCCTGGTTGATGAGCCGCTCGACCTCTTCAATCTGAAGGTTGAGGCCCTCGGCCAATTGAATCTCGGCACAGGGGACGAGCCTCGGGTGTTTGGGGAGAAGAACGCCACGAAGGTGTTGGAGGCCCTGGAACGCGCCCGCTCGGCGCCGCTCCACCGGTGGCTCCATGCGATGGCAATCCCTGAGATCGGGGAACAGAGCGCGTGGCAGTTGGCCCAGGTCCACGCCTCGCTTCGGGACCTGGCAGGATCCCCGATCGTCGAGGCGATCCGAAGGCTGGGAACCCTCAAGGCGGAGAGGGACCTGATCTCGCCCCGCTCCAGGAAGAACCCGCCGAGGAACGAGGAGGAGAAGGCGGCCCGACAGGAACGCCATCGAGTGTTGGGCGAGGAGATCGACCAGTTGGAGGCGTTCCTCGAGAAGGATGGGGTCCGTGCCCGCCTGGCCGAGGTCGGACCTGTCGCTGCGGCCTCGCTCCTCGAATACTTCCATTCAAACGCAGGGCAACGGGTCCTGCAACGGCTCGACGCCCTGGGGATCCAGCCCGTGGGGGCAAGTCCTCAGACCACACCCTCCGCCTTGGCCGGAAAGACGTTCGTCCTGACTGGAACCCTTCCGACCCTGTCGCGCGACGAGGCTTCGGCCCTCGTCCGGGCGGCGGGGGGGACGGTTTCGGGATCAGTCAGCCGGCGGACGGACTTCGTGGTCGCTGGCGAGGAGGCGGGCTCGAAGCTCGACAAGGCCAAGGAACTCGGGATCCGAATCCTTGACGAGGCGGGGCTGCGTCAGTTGCTGGCGGGGATGTAGGAGCCCGGGCGGCGGATCGGGAGGGAAACTTTTCCGAAAGATCCTTGACCGTATCGGGATCCTCCAAATTCTCACAGACCATCTCTGGAATCGGGGCATCGGGGGGCGCTCTGTCCCGGTCCCGAGGTGCACGAACTGAGATGCCAGCCAACCTTTTCTCCCACATCCGCAGGGGCCTGTACGACAACGTCCAACACTGTGTTGTTCGGGAGAAGGCCGACGTGAATGGGCGGGATGAAGACACCGGCAACACACCGTTGGTGGTGGCGGTGATGGAGAACCGGCCCGAGATCGCCCAACTCCTCCTCAACCACGGGGCCGAGGTCAACCTGCCCGACTGGACCGGGAAGAACACGCCGCTGGATCTCGCCGAGCAGGCGGGCCACGTCCCACTCGTCCAACTGCTGCAGAGCCGCGGCGCCAAGTATGGCAGCGGGAGCGGGTTCCATCTGGCCGCGAAGAACGGGGATCTCGCGGCGGTCGACGCCATGCTGCAGGCGGGGCAGGGCATCAACGAGGTCGACGCCGCCCAGGGATGGACACCGCTCCACTACGCGGTGCACCACGGCCAGAAGCACCTTGTCGAGTTCCTGCTGGTGAAGGGGGCCGATGTCAATGCACGGGACTTCCTGGGAAAGGCGCATCCAATCGATGTGCTCGGCTCGCGGAACCGGGGAGATGTCGTCCGGGTGCTCCGGCGAAATGGGGCCAAGCCAGCCGGAGGCCTCACGATCCACTTCTGCGCCGAGACGGGTGACTTCGAAGGGGTCCAGCGATTCTTCGATGCCGACGGCCGCATCAATGGAAGGGACGACAAGAACGGATGGATGCCGATCCACTACGCGGTCAATGCGAGCGACCTCGAGATGGTGGAGTTCCTCATCTGCCTCGGGGCGAACGTCAACGGCGCGGATTTCAAGGGCGAGCTCTGCCCCCTGGACCTTGCCGTGAAGAGTGGCAGCCTCGAGATCCAGGCGTTGCTCCAGTCCAAGGGCGCGGTCCGGAAGCGGAAGTACGAAGGCCCCTCGGGCTCCCGGGATGGCAGCATCCAGATCTCCGAGGATCTGAAGCGCCAGATGCAGGCCTACATCGAGAGGCGCGGAAAGGAGGAGGCGCGTCTCAAGGAAATCGTCGAGGAGGAGGCCGCCAAGAATCCCCGGAAAAAGGAGAAGAAAGTCGTCAACTGGAAGGAGTTCCTCCGCAGCAAGAACAAGTCGGTCGAGGATAAGAAACCCACCGACGAGAAGAAGGTGGCCGAGGTCCCCAAGCCGGTCCGGAAGATCGTGAAACGGGTCGAGCATGTGGATGTGGAGGTGAGGTCCAGCCGCCTGGAGCTCGACGTCGAGCAGGAGGGCTACATCTTCTTCATGGACATCGTCGGCTACTCCAAGAAGACGACCGACGAACAGCGGAAGGCCTGCAAGGACCTCGGGATCATCGTGAAGGGGACGGTCCAGTTCCAGACCGCCAACGCCCTCGAGAAGCTGATCATCCTGCCGACCGGCGACGGCATGGTCCTGGGCTTCTTTACCTACCTTGAGGACGCCCTCAATTGCGGCGTGGCTGTCGCCAAGGCCGTGAAGAACCGTCCCGATCTCCAGATGCGCATGGGGGTGCATTGTGGGCCGGTGATCCCGATGGAGGACATCAACGGCAACCTCAACATCAGCGGGGATGGCATCAACTACGCCCAGCGGGTGATGGACGCAGGGGAGTCCAACCACCTGCTGGTCAGCGCCGCCGTGATGGCCCGGTATGACCGCCCCTCCTACGTCCTGGTCAACGACCTGGGGGATGTCGTCGTGAAACACGGAGTCGTCCTCCGGTTGTACAGCCTCCACGGGTCCGATTTCGGCAACCGGGAGTTCCCAGAGTCGCGGGTCAAGAAGGCGGAGCCGCCGCCGCCGGCGCAGGTGGTACCCGCGGAGTGAACGGACCTCTGGCAGCGGGATGCCGATTGACCGCAAGGGGTGCCTTGGCTCTGTTTGGGCCATGGTCTGCTTTATTGCACGGGCGCTCCAGGGCATGGTGATCGCTCTGGTTGCCGCCGGATCCACAACCGGGTTCGCCACGACCGACCCGATGCCGGGATCGCCTCGGGACCCGGCACCTTCAAATCGGATCCTAACCCCTGCGGGACCGCTGTTCGCGGCCGGGAAACGTCCCCAGCCGCAGGACTCGCCAACCCAGACCCAACCCCGCTCCGGTCCCCGCAAACCCTCGGTGGCCGGACGCTTGCGCTCCTCGACAGCGCCTTCGGGAATGATCGAGATCCGGGTTGCCGCCTTTCGGATGGGCAGCCCCACGAACGAATTTGGGCGTTCGAGCAACGAACGGCAGTGGACGGTGACACTCACCTGGCCTTTCCGCATCGCCGACCACGAGGTCACCCGGGGGGAGTATGAGACGGTCATGGGAACATCGCCCGGGGAGGCAGGTGATCCGGGGCTTCCGGTCGTGATGGTCTCCTGGGCTGAGGCACAGGAATTCTGCACTCGGTTGACCGTCCTCGAGCGTGCCGCCGGACGGCTTCCCCAGAGCGAGGTCTACCGGCTGCCCACCGAGGCCGAATGGGAGTTCGCGGCGCGGGCTGGGACGGTTGAGGCCCGCTATGGGGACCTGGATGAGATCGCGTGGTGGGCGGGGAATGCCGGGGCCGAGGTCCAGCTTCCGAAAGGCAGACTTCAGAACGATCTCCAACTCTTCGACATGATTGGAAACGTCTCCGAATGGTGTCTCGACCGATACGGGGACTATCCGGAGGCTTCGGGGAAGGATCCAACCGGGGCGAAGACCGGGTCTTCGAGGGTGGTCCGCGGGGGTTCCTGGTCTGATGGGGAGGGATCGAACCGTTCAGCCTGGCGCGGCAAGGAGTTTCCAGAGAGCCGACTGCCCACCGTGGGCTTCCGGATCGTCCGGGGCCGACCCGTATCCCCGTGAATCGGCTTCAAGTCCAGGTCCCCTAGAAAAGCTTCGCGAGATCGTTGGCCTTCTGGATGGAATCCTTGCAGATCGAGTCCAGGACGTCCGGGGGGACGACATACCGGTCGTTGACCTGGGTTGCGAAGTGGCTGTGCCATTCCTCGCCGTGGGTGGGAAGGAGCGAGCTGACGAAATAGGCGGGGTCGGGACGGCTGGCGGACTCGGGCTGGTTGTGGTCCTTGAGGCAGAGGGTCACGTCATCCGGGAGCTCCCAGTCGAGGGCAACCAGGGCCCCGAGCTCCGCGTGGTCCCATCCCAACGTCTCGGCCTCGAGCAGGTGGAGATCCCGCTTCTCCTCGAGCGCCGTGTTGAACAACGAGATGTATTGCTCCTTCTTGCTGGTGACGATGAGCGGGACGCTGAGGTCCTGCAGGAATCCGGCGGTGAAGGAGAGGTTCGCCTTCGAGGGCTGGACGAGGTCGGCAATTTCCCGGGCGAGCACAGCCCTCCGGGAGCTGGCCTTCCAGAAGGTCGATAATGCGAACTTGGGATGGGTCTTCTGGGGGAGCGCCGCCTTCGCTCCGACCATCATGACGATCCGCTCGAGGTCGGCGTTGCCCATGAGCAGGATGGCATGGTCGAGGCTCTGGATCCGGCTCCGCGGGGAATAGGCGGTCGAGTTGACCGTGTTCATCACCTTTCCGACGAGCTCGCCGTCGACGGCCATGACCTCCATGAGCTTGTGGGGGGTCGTGTCCGGATCCCGAAGCCGGCGGAGCGTCTCGAAGACCGCCTTCCGGAAACGGGGAATCTCGATGTCCCCGACGAGTTCCCGGATCCGATCCTGCACCTCCTTCTTCGACCAGCCTGCGAAGGGATTGATGATCGCGGATGGCTTTGGGGCAGTGGTGTGAGCCGAGGGGGCGGGGGTGGAGACCTCGATCGAGGGGCCGGATCTGGTGGGAGCCGAGGGGGCGGGAGATCGGGCTCTGTCAGGCGCGGGCTGGGATGAGGGCTGGGCTGAGGGAGGGGGCTGAGGGAGGCTTGGCCGGCGCTCCGAGATGAGCGCGCGAGGACGTTCCAGCGGCCGGACCGTCATCAAGGCGCGTCTCCGTCCACCCTTCTTCTTGGGCGGCGGCTTGGCCAGCGTGGAAGCCGGGCGTTTACCGGGAAGCGGTGGTCGGGTGCCGCCGTGCCCATGGGTGGCCTTCCAGACCGCCATGGGTTCGGCCTGGACGGATTTGCCGGGTTCAACGGCGTTCCGTTTGGGCAGCTTCCGCATCGAGGGCGGCAGCAGCCAGCGGCGGAGCGACGGATTCTCGAGGAGCCGAGATAGCGCAGCCCTTGGCCAGGGCTTGCGACGGGTCTTGGTCTGGCTCATGTCGGCTCCTACTCGCCCCGTCGGCCCAGCTGGTTGCTGAAGATGGTCAGCAGACCCCCCAGTCCCACATAGCCCACCAGGGTCAGGAGATTCACCATCACCTGTGCCGCCACCGTCTTTGGAAGGATATCCCCGAAGCCGAGCGTGAGCGCGACGACGAAACTGAAGTAGACGGTCTCGTAAGGGCTGCGTTGCAAATCGGATGGATAATAAAGGGCCGGCGTCGTGGTTCCGATCGGCGAATCGCTGGATGCATGTCCCTCCTCCGATGCCAGATGCGCCGCCGCCACGAAGGTGCCTCCGTCCGAATCCCTCAGTCTGAGCTCCGTTCCTGCGGACCAGAGTTCGATCCGGTCCGAATCGGGTTGATAGGATCCCTGAACGGTTCCCTTCGTTGCCGAGTACACCCGGTCCAGCAAGGTGAAGAGGGTGTCCTGCGCCGCATCGTAGGGGATCGGGACGTCGTCCACGAGGAGGACCCCGGACTGGACTGCGGTGCCGAACCCTGCAGACTTCATGGGGACTTCAGGGTCGATCGCGGTATGGATGTCCGGCAGAAGTTGGAAGGCGAGGCCGAAGCAGATGATGATGGAGATGTTGAGGATTCCCCATCGAAGGAGGCTGCGGCCGCAGTCGGAGGTGGCCCACCAGAGCCAGTAGACCCAGCGCGCGAGCTTCCCCTGGTTCTGGAACTCGTCGAGATAGTTCTCGTCGACGATGTGCCGTCGGATCAGGTAGGCACCGGTGAAGTCGATGTCCCGGATGTCTGCACCGATCCAGTTTGCCGAGCCATAGTTCTTGAGGCCCCGGAGCTGGACGCCTCGGAGGTCCGACTTGCCGAAGTCGGCCTGGGCCACGTCACTATCCCTCATGTCCGCCCCGGAAAGGTTGGCCTGGTTGAATTCGGCCCCTCTCAGATTGGTCTCCAGCAGGCGCGCTTCCTGGAGGGAGGCCATGTGAAGCCGGGTACCTTTGAGGGAGGACTTGGTGAGCGTGGTCCCGTCGAGGTTGGTGAGGACGAGGTTGGCGCCCTCGAGTCGCGTCTCCCCAAGGCCGGCGTTCTGGATGCTGGCTTCGCTCAGATTGGCATCCCGGAACGACGACGCCATGAACTCACCGCCATCGAGGCAGGCTTGGAAGAGCGTGGCGCCATCGAATTTGGTGTGCGTGGCGATGGTACCCTTGAAATTGCACCGACTGAGCTCCGCCTTGGTGAAATCACATCCGGACAGGTCGAGGCCACTCAGATCCCGGCCCAGGAAGTTCATGCCGGCGAGTTTCTGCAGCTCGATCGGAAGCGGGTTTCCCGAGGCCTGGGCCTCCCGGTACCGGGCAATGATCTCGTCCTCCTTGGTGCTCGGGGCGGCAGGCGGCACCTCACTGCCTGATCCGATGCCGTCGACGGCTCCCGCGGTCGCTGTCGTTGGGGATTCCGGAGTCATCTAATGGTGCCGAGGGTCAGGGTTCCGTTTTCCGGGTCAAGAACGGCTTCAAACCCAGTTGCAGGGGACCGGTGTGGGTGCCGTGGCCTAGGAACGCTTCTTCTTGAGTGCGGGGCGGAATCCAAGGCTGTTGTTCGGCACGGCATCCGGCATGCCTGCCGACCGCACGGCTGCCCGGCATTCATTGGGCGTGGATTTGAAGCTTCCGCCACGGACCACCGGCGCGAAGCTCCAGATGGGGCCCACGGGGTCGGTCCAGTTGTTGGTGTTGGTCGAATAGGCGCTGAACCAGTCCACACACCACTCGGCCACGTTTCCGTGCATGTCCCGAAGACCCCATGCATTGGCCGCCTTCTGCCCCACCGGATGGGTCGCCCGATCGCTGTTGCCAGCATACCAGCCGACGCCATCCAGCGTGCCCCCGAACGGTCCAGTAGACCCGGCGCGACAGGCCCTTTCCCATTGCGCTTCGGTCGGGAGATCCCACTCCCAGCCATCCGGCAGATCCCCGTTGCTGGACTGGTGCCGGGTCAGATCCTGACAGAATCGCCTGCAGTTGTCCCAGCTGAGCATCTCCGCAGGTCGCTGGGGCCCAGGATTCTGACTCGGGTTGTCCGGCATCAGGGCGCTCCATTGGGACTGGGTCAGTTCGGTCTCACCGATGAAGAATCCCTCGGTGAGGGTCACCTCGTGCTGGACCTCGTCATCCACCCGCCCAGCCTCTGATTGCGGGCTTCCCATGAGAAAGGAGCCAGGGGCAACCCAACGCATGGGAAGTGGCGTCCCATTCGGAAGCTCAAAGACGACCCGTGTCCCCGATTTCCCAGAGGCGATGGTCTCGGCCGCCACGGCTCCGACGGACGACGGTCGTTTGCAGGCGAGCGGCATCCCGCACACGAGGGCGAGCCCCAACAGAAAGGTTCGGGTCCGATGCGGACCGCTGGATGACGGCGCATCCGGTTGGAATTGTGCCGCGCGACCGGCAGGACATGGAGGCATGACCGATGGTAGGGGCATCGGCTTCCTCAGGAAAAATGCTCCCAGTGGGGGTTCGATGGATCCTTCGCGCCGTAGCTGGATCTGAATCTCTTCGAAAGATTGGAGGCGGCCCCCGTCCTTCGAAGCTCCTCGCCCAAGGCATCCCTGGCATGGGCGAACCTCCGTTCCAACGCCTCTTCCTGGGTGGCCAACCGGGCCAGCATCTCGCCTTCCGGCGACCCGGAGCGGATCCGTTCCGGGAGGGACTCCTCCAATGCCTTCATCGCGTCGCCCTTTTCGGACTGAATGGGCTCGATACGGCTCCAATCCTCATCACCCAGGGAACTCTCCAACTCCCGATTCAACTGCTCGATCCTCGCAGCACAGTCGGCCCAGTGGAGAGACGGGGACATCACACCTGGATGCTGAATCCCGCCACCGCCGTTGCGAGGTCGGATTTCTCCCGCTGGACCGAGGCTCTTGCAGGGGAAAGCGCGTGGGGGGACGATTGTGTCAGCATCTCCCGCCAGGACCCCTGGATGACCTCGAGATGACGCTTCGCCTCCTCGAGCAGGGACGGATCCTTCCGGATGTTCCCGCGCATCAGCTGGTTGCCGATGTAGACGTAGAGCCCGCCCAGTCGGGAGGCGAGCTCCCCCCCGGAATCGAAGTCCAACGCCTCCCGGAGCTGGGAGACGATGGCCCCAGCCTTGGTCGTCTGGTTGTGGATCGTCTCGAACCGCACCCCGATGTCCTCCACCTTGAAGGCCTCGATGGCGTTCTGGATCGCAGCAACGGCGCCGTCCAGGAGCATCTGGACGATCCGGGGCTTCGAGACCGTCGACTCCACCGCCGTGCGGTAGGCGGCAAACGGGTTTCTGGGATGGGTCATGGTCGGTGGTGGCAAAGTCCTCGGATCACAGATCGGATTTGCCGAACAGGTTGGCGAGGCGGTCGACTCCTTCGAGAGGAGGATACGCCGACGACGGTGTGACCCGGCGGACCATTTCCTTCACACGGTCGAAGTCCATCTCCGCCCTCAGCTTGGCCAGCTTGAGCGCATCACTGTCGATTCCTGGTGGTCGGCGGACGGAAACCACCTCCGTTGCACCGCGCTGGGGGGTAGCCTTCCCCTTGGTCTCGAAGAGCGCGGGAGCCGGCTGCTGATGTACGGGTTCGATTTTCATCTCCTAATCCTATTCGGTGATACGGAAGCCCGTCGCCGCTCTTAAGGAGAAGTTTTATTTTTTTTCTGAACCTGCGCTCCTGTGGCTCCCGTGGGAGCCAGGTTCTGGAGGAACATCCGGGCGACGACGGAGGCCGCGAACCGGGTGAATCGCGCGGGACTGTCCACAGAAGGCGAGGGAGGCGGCTCGGTCTCGACCCCAAGTTTCTGGCGGAAAAACCTGCGGGCGTCGTTGAGTGTCGGCCCATCCCCCGCGTTCAGGGTGTCGTCGAACTGCCACAGGATCGCACCATCCTGGATCCTGACCAGAGTGGCCTTGATGCCGATCAGGAGGGGAGGGTAGGTCTGATAGGCGGTTACCGAGGAGAAGAGCGCCACGTCGGCATCGGTCTGTCGTTCGATTTCCTTCAGCAACTGGGGCGGCACCGCCTCGGTGACCCTCAGGACATTGGGACCCTCGAGCAGCCGGTAGGCGTTGACGGGATAGAGGACGACCTCGAACGGAGCCGCGCTCCTGAACTCCTCGACCAACCCACGCTGGAGGAGACGGGGTGCCGAGGAATCGGATGTCGCCGAGCCGGCCTCCGGAGGTGCGGTTGGAAGGATGGCCACCCGTTGGATCTCACGCAGAACCTCGGCCGGGGCGCCACCGCAGTTGTACTGGCTGCGGAAGGGACCATGGTAGGAGGGATCCGTGAGCTGCTTCTTGATCGAGCTGCATCCGGTGGACAGAAGCGTCAGGCAGACCAGGGCTACAAGGCGGGTGCTCATCCGTTTCCAAGCTTTTGGTTGAGGAATTGAAGCTGCTGGCTCGATCTCGCCTGGGCGGCCTCCATGGCCCGGAAGCTGGCCAGAAGCCGTTCCCTATTGGCCTGGACCCGGCGTTCCATCGCCTCGAGTTGGCCATCGAGCCGCTTCGACTGCTCGGTGAGGGCCTTCTGACGAGAGGGAATCGTTCCGCTGATCTCGTCCACCATCGGTCCTGCAAAAGCGGCGATCTTCGATGCCAGCCCGGTCGAGGCTGTGGCGAGGTAGGCCTTCACCTCTCCCAGATTCACCGTCAGGGCATCCTTCAGTTTTCCCGCGTTGGACACCTTGATCTCATTGGAATAGCCAGAGGTGCTGAACCCGAGGTCCTCAAGGCTCCGGACGACGGTGCTCGGGCCCGATGTCATCGGCATCATCAGCGACCGGAGCGTCGAGCCGAGCTGGAACACGGTCTGGTCGTAGGCCAATATTCCGGAGGTCACCTTTCCCGCGGCGTCCCGGTTGCTGACGGTGAGCGAGGAGATCAGCGACTGGACATTGCTTGCGGAGGTGACGAGGTCGGTGATCGCCTTCGACATGGTCGCGGTGTCTGCCGCGGTCGTCACCGTCGCCGTCCCAGTCTTCTTTGCCGTGAAGGTGATCCCGGTCAGTCCGGACTCGGTCTCGGTGATGCTGTTCGAGCGGCTGCGTTGTGTGGCGCCCCCATCGATGGAAAACTCGAGGTCGGATCCCTCGGTCAGACTGCCCGAGAGGACACCGAGGGCCGACAGCAGGTTGCCGGGCGAGGTGTCGGCGACCGTGATCCCACGATTGCCAGGCTCCTTGTTGCGCAGGACGACGCAGTTCTCGGACTGGTCATAGGATGCGACCACACCGGCTGTCGATTCGTTGATGTCGGCAATCAGCGCGGCGAGGGTTCCCGAGGTTGAATAGGAAACGGTGGTGCCGTTGATGGTGAAAGTTCCGGTCGCCGGTGTGACGGCGGTGCTGAGCGGCTGGCTTGCGAGGGTCGAGCCCAGCCGAAGGGAGCCGATCCTGGAGGTGCTCACGGCCGCCTGGCCGGGGGTCGAAGGCGTGAACAGCTTGAGGCAGCCCAGGAGGTTCGAGGTGTCGTTGGGAGCCCCGAGGATGATGCTGGTGCCCGAGGGGGGGGTGAAGGTCACCTTGTCGGTCGTCGTAGAGTAGGACGCCTCGATGCCGGTGGCCTGATAGATGTCGTCGAAGATGTCCGCCAAGGTGTCCGAACTGGAAACCGGGATGGAAGCGGTGGACACGACTCCGGTCGTTGAGTTCTTGACCGAGAGACTCAGGGTCCCGGTGGTGAGTGTCGGGCCCCAGTTGGTGGAACCGAGCGTCGGCAACGAGGGGTCGACGGTGCTCCGGGTGATGTCGCTCCCGTGGACCTTGCTGAAGATCCCGGAGTTGGAGGATTTCCATGTGGCAGCCTTGGCCATCGAGGTCACCGTCACTTGGAACCCGCCCGTGATCGCGCTGGACGAGGCGCTTGCGGTGATCAGCGTGTCGTCGCTGGAGGACGCGGTCCTGCCGGCATACAGGGAAGCCTGTTGGAGGGCCTCCGCCTTGGTCTTCAGATCCGAAAGGCGGGTCGAGATCTGGCCCAGCGCATCCCGCCGCTTGGCCAGGTTGGCCTGCTCGGTCAGTACCGCCCTCTGGGGCTGCCGCTCCACCTCCGTCAACTGGTCGACGATGTTCTTCCAGTCGAATCCCGAAGCGAGTCCCGAGACGGAAAGATCGATTCCTGCCATGGTGATTTTCTCCGGGGTGGATCAGTAGACGCAGTCGAGCGAGATCCGCTCGCCGCAGGGACACTCGACGGTGACTTTCTGCACGAGGTCACCCACCCGGGTGACAACGATGGACGGGGACCGTTCCGGGGATGCCGCCGTCCGCTCCCGGACGGGCAGGCTGAAATCGCGGAGGGGGAGGGGACAGGATTCGACCCGCCCGGTCGCCCCCCCGACGACTCCACCGAGGAGACGTTCCAGAACTTCCGCGTCCAGGCCCAACCGGATGGCGTCGGACAGATCAGCGAGGGCCTTCTCCGGGGAGACTGCCGGTGCCGAGACCGGGCTGGGCGGGATGGACGCCGGCTCGAAGGCAGGAGCCTCGGTTTCCGGTACGGGGGCGGATCCCGCAAATGGAACGAATGGGGTGTTCACTGGGACGTCGGGGTTTTTCCGGGCCCGGCCCGGACCAGGATCGAGGTGCGTCGGTTTCCGGGGTCGTCCTTCGGCCGGCCTGGGAGTGGGGATTCGGCACCGAGGCCGGAGACCTTCTTCACCTGGCTGGATTTGACTCCGTTGTTCTGGAGCAGGAGACGGGTGGCGTTGGCCCGGCTGCTGGAGAGTTCCCAGGCATCCTCGCTTCCCGCGCCGCCCTCTCCAGCGGTATGACCATTGAGTTCCAACTCGACGTTCGGATACCGCGCCAACTCCCAGGCGACCGTCTCGAAGACCAGCTGGCCGAAATCGGTGAGGTCCTTGGATCCGGACTGGAAGAGTGACTTCCCGGGTGTGTCGAAGAAGGTGATCAGGAGCCCGTCGTTGGTGCGATCGACCTTCACCGACTTGGTGTCCTTCCAGTCCGGGTTCTCCATGAGGGCGCGCTCCAGCCGCTGGTCCAGCTGACGCATGAATTCCAGCGGTACGCTGGAGGGGTTCTGGAACAGGTCGGACTTGTTCGGATCCTGGTCGGAATCCTTGGTCTTGTTGGGGAGCACCCCGACCGACTGCTTGACCGCCGACATCATCCGGTTCCGGAAGTAGCTGGCCAGTTCCCCCTTGGTCTTCTCGTCCTGGGCGACGATCCACATGACCATGAAAAAGGCCATCATGCCGGTCACAAAATCGGCATAGGCCACCTTCCAAGCTCCTCCTCCTCCTGCTCCCATATGGATCTATTTGTTGGATCGTTTCCTCGCTACTTCATCGTCTTGAGCATGGTCTCAAGCTCGGCGGAGCCAGGCCGGACGTCGTCGGCGAGCACGCGCCGTCCGACCTCGCAGGCGACCAGCGGGGCGGCACCGTTGGCGAAACTGACGGTGGCCTCCTTGATGCAGTTGAAGTAGACGGCCTCGGCTCGGCCGATGAAATCGATGTTCGTCGCGAGAGGTGCGATGACGCCGTAGGAGAGGAAGATCCCGTAGAACGTGCCGCAGAGCGCCGAGCCGATGCTGGCGCCGACGACGGTCGTTCCCTGGTCGATCTTGCCCATCGTCAGCACGATGCCGAGCACCGCCGCCACGATGCCGAACGCGGGCATGGAGTCGGCCACCTTGGTGAGCACCTCCACCGGTTCATGGTGTTCCGCATGGGCCGTGTTGATGGACTGCTTCATCAGCGATTCCAGCTGGTCGGGCTTGATGCGGCCATCGACGACGGGCTTGAGGCCATCGCAGAGGAAATCGAGCGCATGGTGGTTGCTGTGGAACTTTGGGTACTTCTTGAAGAGGCTGCTCCCGTTGGGGTTCATCACATGTTCCTCGAGGGCGATCATGCCGCCCCGGCGGCCGAGCACGAACAGCTCGTAGAGGCACTTGAGGAGCTCCTCGTAGTCCCCCTTCTTGTAGGGAGACCCTTTCAGGGTCGCGAGCAGACCGTGGACGATCGACTTGAGGACCTTGACCGGGGCCATGATGACCAGACATCCGGCGCCCATTCCCGCGATGGGGATGACTTCCCCGGTGTGCCACAACCCCAGTGGATTGCCTCCGTTGAAGCTGAATCCATAGAGCGTCAGACCAATGATGATGACGAAACCGATGATGACGACCATAGTGTTGAATCAGGAGTGGTGACGAACGCGTTTGAAGTGGGCCCGCAGCGCGGAGACGGCCTGCACGTGGATCTGGCAGGCCCGAGCCTCCGTGAATCCCATCAGTTCGCCAATGTCCTTCAGGCGCAGACCCTCGAAATAGAACATGTGGAGAACCTTCCGCTGCGTGTCGGGAAGCTGGAGGATCTTCTTCCTCAGCTCGTCCTGGAGCTCCCGGTCGAGGAGCTGTTCCACCGGACCGGGCTGGTTGAGGTCGGCCAGCTCCCGGGAAGGCAGCTCGTCGCTGGCCAGGAAGGACGGTTCCGAAAGGCTCTCGAACACCACGCCCCGCAGCTTGTCCAGAAGGCGTCCGTAGTCGTCGATGGAAAGCCCCAGCCTTGCAGCGATCTCGGACTCCTCGGGAGGGCGGCCCAGTTCCTGGGAAAGGGCATCCATCGCCTCCTCCAGCTCGTGACGCCGGGCCAAGTCTCCACGGCTCAGAGGGCTGATCCGGCGGAGCTCGTCGAAGACGGCGTTCTTGATCCGGATCCGCGCGAAGTGGGGGAACGAGGCCCCACGGAGCTGGTCATAGGTCCTCCACGCCTGGACCAGGGCAAACAGGCCGATGTTGATCCAGTCGTCGAGGTCCGTTCCCGCAGGGAGTGCGGGGCAGTAGCGTTGGACCGTCCGGATGACGAGCGGGGTATAGCGCTGGAGGAGATCGTCCTCGGTGTCGGCCGCCTCCACGGAATCCCGATAGCAATTCACCGCCCGAACCCTGTGGGTCAGGGGGGCCTCGGAAGGGGCGATGGATGAGGTGGTCGTCATGCTGTCCTAACCGGTGACACCGCGGCTGACGGGACAGCGGGCGCCGGGGATCCCGCTGCTCCCGCTGTTTCCTGCTTCTTGGCCTCTTCCTCCTCGCGTTTCTTCTGGGTGGCCCTGGCGGCGAGGATCATCTGCCGGATCCAATACCGTCCCAGCATCGCGGTCATGCCACCGGTGAGGGCGGCATGGTAGATCGCGCGGTCCAAAGGGGTCTCCCTCGCCCAGGCAATGGCCAGAAGGACGACGGAGAGGGATATGCCGACGGTGGCGCTGACGAATGAGGCCATGGTTCACCGTGTTGCTGGGGTCTCTGGACCGCGGGTCTGGAGTGTCTCCAGGATCGTCTCGGGATCGAGGAATGGACGACGGACATCCAGCGTCCCCTCCCATTCGATGGCGGCAGCCGCCAGCAGCCGTGCCTTCATCGCCGGGGTCAACGCCAGTTCGTCCTGGAGTGCCCGGGTTCGCCAGTGGCGGATCTCGCGTTCCAGCCATTGCAGGGAGACGAGCGACGGACGCAGGTCCCAGGGCAGGGAGGCGGCAGTCAGGACGCTTGGCTGTCCAGGGCTCGCGGACACCGCCCAGGGCTTCAGTTGCGGATGCGCCTCGAGGAGCGGTCCGAGGACCGACAGCTGCTCGTCGGCTCCTCCGGTCAGGCGGGTCGGGAACCCCTTCGGAACGGACTCATCCCGGGCCGCGAGCCTCGAAAGGAACTGGCGTTGGCAGACCTGCAGCAGGGCCTTAGGCCATCGTGCCGAGACCGCATCGAACAACTCGGGCACCATCCTGCCGGTCACGCCGCCTCCTTCCGGGGAAATGCCGCGCGCATCCAAGCCCTTCAGGATGTCATCCCAGTGGGGTTCTCCGGGGGGGCCGAAGACGAGGTCGGCCACCATCCGGTACCCGTGGGAGTCGATGCCCACGATCAGGGTGGCCGGCCAGCACTCCGCGCCCGCGGGCTGGAAGACCCGCTCACGCCACGTGTGGATGAACAGCCAGAAGGGTCTCGGGAGGCGTCGACGCCTCCAGGCCCGGATCTGTGCGTCCAGGCCAATGCCGGCCCGTTCGACCTGGGAGTCGTCGAAACGGAGGCCACAACGGCCCTGGAGCCATTCGACAGCCGCCTCCGGAGCCTCCTTCTTGAGAAAGGCATGGGCGATGGCGACCTGCCGGGCCCGGTCGAGCCACGTCCCCTGGTCGAGCGGGGGCGGGCGGAAGGGCGTGAACAACAGGACCTCGTTCCCCGGATCGCCGGCCGTTGCACCACGATGCGGAGTGCCAGGGGTCTCCGGGGTGCCGCCGAGCAGTTCGCGGAGGGCCTCGGCCAATCGCTGGTAGCCTTCGCGGGCCAGGAGGTGGACCACATCGGAGGCGACAGTTGAGGGTTGGGGGAGTTCGGGCGCTGCGTTCACGGTGGTGAGGCGTTCGTGCCGAGGGCGGCGACGGAAACGAGGGAGTTGCTGGCGTGGGGAGAGACGGGCGGGGCCGACTCTCCGGACATGGGCTCGGGGCCGGACTCGGGAGCGAGAACCGGGCTGATGCCATGGGCCCGGAGGTAGTCCCGGAGATGCCGGGAGGTCAGGACCAATGCGCCCGGAAGGGTGGCGTCGTTCGGATCAGGGTCCACCACCATGCCCAGAACCTCTCCACGGTCGTCCAGCACGGCGGCTCCCCGGAAGGTCTCCGGCAGGCGGCTCCCCAGGCAGAACTGTCGAGGATCGGCCCTCATCCCGGTGGCCCGAGCGATGCGGGTCCGCAACGATACCTGCTTGAGGCGGTCATTGAACCCCTTCGCATTCTCCAGGTGCGCGCAGAACACCCACGCACCGGCCATGATGTGACTCCGGTGGGTCTGGAGGGGCAGGGGTTGGAAGAGCTTGCCGCCCTCGGTGACCTTCACCACCGAAAGGCCAATCGTGGGATCGGCCGTCACCTTTCCCGCCACCAGTCGCCCCCCAACCAACGAAACCTGAAAGGATCCAATGTCGTCCCCGGAGGCAGGAATGCAGGTCACGACGTGGCCAGACTCCGAGACGACGAATCCGGAACCGGTGGCGATCGGGGCCAGCGACGGAGGGCGGGCGTTGGCGTGGATCTGGGCGATGCCAGCATCCCTGTAGGTGGAGGCGATGGGGCGGAACTCGGCCACGAGACGGCGACCCCGCTCACGATCCGTCTCTGAAAGGATGCGCTCGACCTGTCGTTGAGCCACGGTGGCCACCTCGAGACCAGAGGCGCTCGCAAGGGACCACCAGCGATAGGCCTCGGTGAGGTCGACCGGCACAACCCGTCCCCGGTAGTAATATTCTCCGAGCATGTACTGGGCCTCCCGGTGCCCGCGCTCGGACGCCTTCCTGAGGAACGATTCCGCCAGGACGGAGTTCTGCACCCCGGGCCCGTGGTCGAAGAGGACGGCCAGTTGGAATTGTGCGGGAACAAAGTCCTCCGCGGCAGCTCGTTGATACCACTGGAGCGCCTTCGGGAGGTCCTGGGTGATGCCTTTGCCTCCGTAGTGGAGCAGGTTTGCGAGGCTGTACATCGACGGGATGTAGCCGTGCTCCGCCGCGAGAGTGAACCAACCCAGGGCCTCCGCGTTCTTCCCCTGTTCCAACAGGAGCTGACCCAGAAGGTGCTGGGAGGCGAGAAGCCCATCCTCGGCGGACCGTTGAAGATATTTCTGCGACGCTGTCCAGTTGAGAGGGAGGCCGTTGGTGCCTGTGAAGTATTTCCGGCCCAGATTGTAGGCAGCCACCGGGTTTCCGAGCTCGGCGGCGCGCTGGTAGAATTCCGCAGCCCGGGTCGGATCGAGCGGAACCCCCAGCCCAAGGTCATGGGCATACCCCAGGTTCACCAACGCTGGGGCACAGTCGCCGTCCGATGCCTTCCGGTAGGCCTCTATCGCGGCCGCCAGATTCGTCGGATGTCCCCGGGACACGTGGTCCAGATGGTTGGTCAGGGCGAGGTTGTACCAGAAGGCAGGCTCGAGTCGGGTGAATGCCTCGTCGATCGGACGGGTATCCACCAGGGCCCGGACCTCCGCCTCCGGCTCCCCAGGATCGGCATCCGCGTCGCCCGTCCGTGCCTCCGCGACCTCGGGAACCCCAGGGTCGAGGGAAGGCGGGGGTGTCGATTCCGACCCGACAGCGGACGGAGAGGGCTTCGGTACCACGACGGCCCGAGGTGCGACGGCCCGAGGTGCGACGGATGATACCGGTGGGAGGACCTTTCCCGGTGGCTGGACAGGATACGGACTGGTCCGCACTCCCGCCCCTCCCTGGGTTGCGGTCGGTCCATCACCCCAGACGGCCACGACCCCGATACACAGGGATCCGAGGACGTGGAGGACAGGACGCATCGGGCGGACCGCAGCAAGTCGCAGACCAAGATCCGGTGGCCACGTTGCCTCCGTGCTGGCATGCACCGTGCTGCGTGGGACCTATGACCGAGGCGTTGTTCGGGGGCATCAACTACATGGCGGCGAAGAAGGGGCTGGATGCCTGTGTGGAGCGCCAACGTGCCTTGGCGGCGAACATAGCGAACCTGGAGACTCCGGGGTACCGGCGCCTGGAGGTCGCCCATACCTTCCAGCAGAGCCTGCATGATGCGGTGCGCCGACAGGATGGGGATGCCATCGCGTCGTTGCGGCCGCGGGCCTCTGTCGACAGCCAGGCGACGCCGAAGTCGCCGGACGGCAACACGGTGAACCTCACCGATGAGCTCATGGCGATCCAGGAGAACGGCCTGGAACACGGACTCCACGTCCAATTGATCAATGGCAAGATGTCGCGGCTCCGGGCGGCGATCAGCGGGAGGATGTCATGAACCTGATTCCTGGTGCGGTTTCAGCAAGCCACGGGCTTCAGGCGGAGCAGCTCCGCATGGAGGTCATCAGCCAGAACGTCGCCAACGCCCGCACCACCCGCACGGCCGCGGGAGGTCCGTACCAACGCCAGGCCGTCCGCTTCAGCGAAGCCCTCGGCGAGGCTCTCTCGGGTCCCCCGACAGGCTCCCCGGTGAGTGGTGTCCTGAGCGCGGCGGAAATCGTCACCGACGACCGTCCCCCCGTCCGCGTCCACCAGCCGGGCCATCCCGATGCCGACTCCGAGGGATTCGTCTCCTATCCGGCCATCAACGTGCACGAGGAGATGGCGGACCTGATCTCCGCCAGTCGGACCTATGAAGCGAATCTCGCGGTCATCCGCAACGGGCGCGCCCTCGCCCAGCAGGCCCTGTCCATCGGACGTCGCTCCTGAGACTGAATCCACGTTCCCTCCGTACTCCACCCCATGACGCCCATCACACCGGGATTCTCCAACAACCTCGCTGCATCCTGGGCCCGTCCCGTCATGCCGCGCGTCGGCGGTTCGCCGTCTGGGTCCCCGGGAGGCGGAATCTCCGGAGTGGCCGCCCCGAAGACCGATGCCCGGTTCGGGGATGTGCTCACCGAGATGGTCCGCCGGACCGACGAAACCCAGAAGGTCTCCGCCCAGACCACCGGGGCTCTGCTCGCCGGGCAGAATGTCCCGGTCCACCAGGTCATGGTGGCCTCAGAGGAGGCTTCGGTCTCGTTCCAGCTGATGCTGGAGGTCCGCAATCGCCTCCTCGACGGCTACCAGGAGCTCATGCGGATGCAGGTGTGATCCGTCTTGGATGGCTGCTTCCGACACCGACTAGATTTCAAAGAACATGGATGTGCTTCAAAACCTTCTCCGCCAGCTCCGGGAGATCTGGACCAAGCTGAGCGTCTCCCAGCAGGTGCTCTTCGGCGTCGCCGCCCTCGGGATTCTCGGTGCCGGCGGGGCCATGACCTGGATGGGGTCGGATACCGAGTGGCGTCTCCTTTATGGACGTCTCGATGCCGCGGAGGCGGGTCGGATCATCACCGTCCTGGAGGGCCAGAAGGTACCTCACCGGATCGTTTCCGGGGGATCGGCGATCCAGGTGCCCGCCGAACAGGTGCATTCCCTCCGGGCACAGTTGGCCGCGAAGGGGATGCCCAAGGCCGACGGCACCGGCTTCGAGATCTTCGACAAGCCCGCATTCGGCATGTCGGACTTCGTCCAGCGCGCGAACTACGTCCGCGCGATCCAGGGTGAACTCGCCCGGACGATCCAGCAGATCGAGGGTGTGGAGAGCTCGAGGGTGATGATCGTCCTGCCGGAAAATCGTCTCGTCATCGATGCCCAGCGCAAGGCCACCGCCTCGGTCTTCCTCAACGTCCGCGTCCCGGGCCTCCTGAATCAGGAAGCCGTCAGCGCCATCCGCTTCCTCGTGTCGAACGCCGTCGAGGGCCTCCAGGTCCGCGACGTGACCGTGGTCGACAACTACGGCGCCGTGTTGTCCGAGCCTGCCGAGGAGTCCGGATCGGCCTCCCTCGTCGGCGGGCAGCTCCAGCAGCGCAAGAACATCGAGCGATATCTCACGGAGAAGCTCCGCTCGATGTTCGAGACCATCCTCGGTCCCGGACAGGCGGTGGTCCGTGTGTCTGCGGATCTTTCCTTCGACGCCATCACGCGGACCTCGGACTACTACGACCCCCAGAGCTCGGTCCCCAAGAACCAGACACGGCGTCAGGAGACCACCGACTCCACCTCCGCCGTCCCGGGTGGCGTGGCCGGCATCGCGGCCAACACCTCCACCAATCTCAACGCCTCACCCACCCAGGGGACACGGCTCCAGAAGGTCGACCAGACCGACGACTTCTACGTCAGCCGGAGCCAGACCAACGTGGTTGTCGGTGTCGGAGGACTCAAGCGCGTGAGCGCCGCCGTGTTCGTCAATCAGCGGTTCGAAGGCCAGGCTGCCGACAGGAAGGCTGTCGCCAGAACTGCCGCGGACCTCGAAAAGCTGAAGCGTGCTGCGGAACGGGCGCTCGGCCTGACCGACAAGGATCCTCTGGGAGAGGTCGTGGTGGAGGAGCTGCCCTTCAACGAGGAGGCCCAGCAGAAGGAGACCGCTCGGGTTGATCGCGACGTCCTTTGGTCCCGGGGGCTTGAATTCTCCCGGACCCTGGGGGCGGTCGGTGTGAGTGGACTGATCCTGCTCGTCCTGTGGCGGATGCTGCGACGCGGCTCCGAGGAACTGCTCGCGGCCGGAGTCCCTGTCGGACAGCTCATCGGCGGCCCGCAGATGATGATGGCCGGAGCCCAGGGCGCGACGGTCGCAATGGCGGCGGCGGGTGGCGGCGGAGCGGCCCCGGGTGGCGAAGGCTCCGGGGACGAGGAAGCCGAGGACGACCAGGAAGCCCAGGAGAAGAAGAAGAAGATGAAGATGGATTTCGGTCTCAGCAAACAACGGCCCGAGCGTGTCACGCTCGAGGTCCTGAAGGACCTCATCCGGGACAACCCGCAGAAGATGGTCCAGGCCGCGAGAGCCTGGCTGGTGAGCGAACCCGAGAAGGAGTGATCCACACCCTACTGCTGACCTCCGCCCCAATGACCTGCACGCCGTCATGAAGCTTTCACCCTCCCAGAAGATCGCCGCACTCCTCGTGCTCCTGGGCGAGGAGAGCGCCAGCATCCTGATCAAGAGTCTCGACGACAACGAGCGTGAGCTTGTGTCCTCGGAGCTGGTCAATCTGCCGCTGCTGACGGTCGAGCAGCAGACCCAGGTCCTGAAGGAGTTCACGGAGATGGCCATGCAGGCCAATTCCAGCGTGGGCGGTTCGGTCGAGTACACCCGCGTCGTCCTCGAGAAGTCGGTGGGTCTCTTCAAGGCGGCCGAAATCGTGGGTCGCGTCGGGACGCGCCGGACCTCCGTGGCCGCCATGCAACAGATCATCGACCTCGACGCCACCTCGATCTGCAACCTTCTCAAGGAGGAGCAGCCCCAGACCGTTGCCCTGGTCGTCAGCTACCTCACGGCACAGAAGGGCTCCGAGGTCCTCAAGAGCCTGCCCGAATCCCTCCAGGAACAGGTCGTCGAGCGCCTCGCCACCCTGGCCTCCACACCCATCGAAGTCGTCGAGACCGTTGGCGAGGTTCTGTCGAGAAAGGTGGGGCGAAAGGTGACCAAGGCGTTGAACCAGACGGGCGGCATCAAGTCGGCCGCCGCGACGCTGAACGCGATGGACAAGACCCTGAGGCAGGGAATCCTGAACAAGCTCGACGAGCGTGTTCCCGATCTCGTCCGGTCCATCCGGATGAAGATGTTCACCTTCGACGACCTGGCGACGCTCGACCTCAAGTCCCTGCAGAAGATCCTGCGGGAGGTCGACGCCGCCCGACTCGCGGTCGCCCTCAGCGCGGCGAACGAGAACCTCCGACAGGCCCTCCTCGGTGCCCTCTCCAAGCGGGCTGCCGAGACCGTGGGGGACGAGATTTCCAACCTTGGGAAGGTCAACCTCCGAGAGATCGAGCAGGCACAGGAAGGCATCGTCGATGTCGTCCGGCGTCTCGAGAGCGAGGGCGAGATCTCCCTGGATGCCTCCTGACAGCAGCCTCACATGAACATGACCGCACCCATACTCAAAGAACATCCCCTGTTGCGGGACATCCGGCTCTCCGTGTTTGGAACCCACCGCGAGGAGCGTCATGCCCCTCCGGTGGATTTTGAGGACCAGAAGCGTCGTATCGAGCACGAGGCCTACAAGCGTGGTCTCGCCGCGGCAACGAGCGCCTGTGAGGACCGCGTCGCCCGGGTCCGGGAGGAGCTCGAACAGCGTCATCGGGACGAGGTCGCACTCCTCCTGGAGCGGATGGCCCAGACCGTCTCGGCGCGGGTCAACGATCACCTGGGACAACTGGAAAAGGGCCTGTTGCAGCTCACCGTGGAGGCCGTCTCCAAGATCGTGGGCGGACTCCCCGTCACGGTGGATTCCATCGAGACCAGTCTCCGCGAGACCCTCGGTTCTGCCCTGTCGGCCCCCGTCGTGCGCGTCCTCCTCAACCCTGAGGACCTGCGCATGCTCGAATCCGCGTCGGGCAGCTCCTCCCGGTCATTCTGCATCGAACGCGGAATCCGGCTCGAGGCGGATCCGTCCGTCGATCGCGGAGGATGTCTCGTAGAGACCCAATCCGGGATGGTCGACGGACGCCGTTCCTCCCGGATCGAGAGCTTCCGCAAGGCGCTGGAAGTCGCCTGATGTTCGACCTCGTCCCAGAGACACCCGAGCCGTTGCGGTTCGTGCGGGCTGCCCAGGCCCGGCTTCGTGAGGCACGCCTCACAACACCGATCGGCTCCGTCATCCGAGTGGCGGGGTCCATCATCGAGTCCCACGGACCGCGCGCGTCCCTCGGGGAACTCTGCGTGATCCGGGGCTCCGGCGGCCGCGAGATCCCCGTCGAGGTGGTCGGCTTCAACGACCAGCGTCTCGTGCTCATGCCCCTGGATGGGGTCGAGGGACTAGCCCCAGGAGACGAGGTGCGGCTCTCTGTTCAGCGTCGCCGCATCCCCGTCGCCAGCCGCCTCGCCGGTCGGGTGATCGACGCCCTCGGTAAACCGCTCGATGAGGGCGGCCCTGTCGAGATGAGGTCGGTCGATGGCACCGAGGCCGGCATTCCCAACCCCCTCCGCCGGGCACGGATCCAGCATCGCCTGACCACCGGTGTCCGGGCTCTCGACGCGTTCGTCCCCCTCGGCCAGGGGCAAAGGGTCGGGATCTTCGCGGGAAGCGGCGTGGGCAAATCCACGCTCCTGGGCATGATCGCGCGCCGGTCCAGCGCGGACGTCAATGTCGTCGCCCTCATCGGGGAACGCGGTCGCGAGGTGCGGGAGTTCCTGGAAGGGGACCTTGACCAGGAAGGTCGTGCGAAATCGATTGTCGTCGTCGCCACCGCGGACCAGCCCGCCCTGGTGCGAATCAAGGCGGCCCACATGGCACTCGCCCTTGCGGAACAGCTCCGGGACGAGGGGCGCAGGGTCCTGCTGATGATGGACTCCGTGACCCGCTTTGCGATGGCCCAGCGGGAGGTGGGGCTCGCCGTCGGGGAACCCCCCACGGCCCGTGGATACACCCCATCCGTGTTCGCCACGCTGCCACGTCTCCTTGAACGCGCCGGCAACTCGGATCAGGGATCAATCACCGGGATCTTCACGGTCCTCGTGGAGGGAGACGACATGAACGAGCCGATCGCGGACGCGGTTCGCTCGATCCTCGACGGACACATCGTCCTCTCCCGGGAGCTCGCGGACCGCAACCATTGGCCGGCGATCGAGGTGCTCGGCAGCATCAGCCGTCTCAACCGGGGAATCCTCGAGGAGGGGCAGATCGCGCTCCAGGCCGAGGCCCGGGACCTTCTCGCAGTGCATCGGCAGAACCAGGATCTCATCAGTATCGGCGCCTACGTGTCCGGGATGAATCCCAAGCTGGATCGGGCCGTGCAGGTGCTGCCCCGACTGGAGGCGTTCCTGCGGCAGGGGCACCGCGAATCCCCGGATGAGACTGGGTTGTGGAACCAGCTCGGGGAGGCCCTGCGTCCCGTTCCGCCTCCAACGCCCGCGGCGGCGAACGGGTCGGGTCGCAATCCGGGCATTGGCTCGCTTCGTGCTGCGCCGCGATCGCGATGAGTCGGTTTCGATTCAGTCTCGACAGGGTCCTTGAGATCCGTGCCTCGCAGGAGCGGGTTGCGGCTGCGGCCTTGGCTGCGGCCAACGCCAGGCTCGCCGCGTCCGGTAACGTCCTGGACGGACTGGTGGACGACCTCCGCTCCGTCCGGCAGTCGCTCTCCGAGGGTGGACTCGATCCCGGGATGGCGAACCCGCTTGAATCCGGTTTGCGCGTGGCGATCGGAAGGGCTGTCCGGGAACGGGATCTGAGGCAGGACGAGGCATCCCGGTGCCGCACAGCCTGGCAGGAGGCGCGTCGGCAGAAAGAACTGCTGGAAAAGCTCCGTCAGACCCGGCTGGACGAGTTCATGGTGGCCAGCCAGCGGATACAGGACTCCAGCCTCGATGAATGGGCGGTGCAACGCCATGTCCGGACATGAAAAAACTCCTGGTACCCATCCTCATCGTGCTGCTTGGACTCGGTTCGAGCGTCACGGCCTATTTCCTCGGAAGGAAATCGGCCCTCACGGCCCTGCAGAAGGGCCTGCAGCTGATCGCGATCGCCTCCCAGAAGCAGGCGCCAAAGCCGGATCCGGAGGACGAGATCCTGCAGGATCCGCCCGAGGTCATTCCGGTCGAGGCGGAGCAGCAGGCGGAGATCAGCCTCGAGGCACTCGAGGCCATGCGGGAAACGGCGGAACCCGGATCGCTCCGGTTCGACAATCCCGACGTCGTCAACCTCCTCGTTCAGTTCCGGAGGCGGATGGAGTACATTGCCGACCGTGAACGGAGGCTTCGGGAGCTCGAGGAACGCCTGAAGCTGGAGATGCAGAACCTGAATGTGGCGACCCAGTGGATCGCGAGCACGCGGCTTTCTCAGGACCAGCTCCTGACGAGCCGGCTGAAGTACATCGACGAGGAGGAGCAGCTGCGTCTCCAAGAGCACGCCCGGAGACTCGTCTCCCTGAACCCTACCCAGGCGGTCTCGATCCTGACCAACTTCACTCCGAACGAAATCGCGAAGACCTTGCTCGTTGTGGGGTCCACCAACTCGGCCAGCCTCCTCGCGGCCCTGGTGGCGTCGGGACCCGAAGGCCCGAAGAACGCAGCCGAGATCTCGAAGCTCATGATGCGACTCACCACGAGGCCCGCCGGGTCGGGCACGAACGCCCCTCCGGGACCCGCTAATTGAGCTCGTCCGCCGTCAGATTGGATCCGGTGGGCAGCCTGTTGCCAGGGTCGGGGCAGGGGGTGGATACCGGCACTTCCAGCAACTCCGCCGATCCTGGTTTCGCAACCCTCCTCGCCACAGAGTGTCATCAGCAGTCCCCCGCCCAACCGCGCTCCGCCGGGATCCGACCGAAGCCACCGGTGCCGGTCTCGCGGATGGGTCGCCGTCCCGGAGCGGAATCCCCCCTTGGAGCAATGCCCCGCGACATGTCTGGGGATGCCGGTGTCATTCCTTCCGTGGTTTCGGGAGCCGTTTCGGTCCTGGGGGAACCCATTGGGAAGGGCGTTGCGTCGCGCCATGAGCTCTGCGGGACGGACCCTTCCGAGGTCGAGGAACGACATCCATCCTCCGAGGCCGATCCGGTTGCGCTGTTCCCGTTCGCCACAGCTGCCCCTGTCCCCGCCACTCACTGGCCCATTCTTGAGGACGCTGTGCTGACTGGAGCCGGCGACGCTGCGGCAGCTGGACATCTCGAAGGACTGCAACCCCGAGCCGTCGCGGTGGGTCCCGGTCCCGTTGCAGAACTCCTGGCATCGTCGAATCGCAGCGCGGTTCTCACGGCCGCTCCACAAGGCATTCCAATCGGTGGACACCTTCTTCCCAAGAGCGAATCCGTGCAGTCCGCGCAGGGCGCACAAAGTCTTCCACCCGCAGGCGTGGAACCGGGATTGGTGACGAGCGGAATGAGGATTCCCAAGCCTCTTCCTGGCTCTGCCGCGCGGGTGGATCCAACGGCATTGTCCCCGGACCGCCCCGACCTGCAGCAGAATGAAGTGGCACCGCTGGCGGGGGGGCTAACAGGTTCCACCCCGTCCACGGGTGTGGTTCGTCCGTCCGTTCGCCAGACGGTCCCCAAGGGGTTCGCCGATATCAGCATCTTGGATCGCACCGCCGATGGGCTGCGTGCGTCGTCCCAGCGGATTCCCACCGCGCCGGTGGCCCTGGAGACCGAGGTTGGTCCAGCTCGGACCTGGATTCCGGTGGGGAGTGTGAACTCCGCAGAGATCCCAGCGACACCCTCTTTTCAAGGAGTTCCTCTGATCCGCCAGTCTGTGCCGCTGCCGTCAACGGCACCCGCTTCGTTGGCAGAGGCCATCGGAATCCCCGGGATGCCGACGGCTGAGACCGTGGCTTCGGGGTCGGTATCCGTGCAGGAAACTTCCGAGATCGTCCTGCCGTTGGATGGAATTCCGAGAAACGCGTCGGCCGATGCGACCTCTGTTGCGCCGGATTTGGGCGGGTCCTCGGCACTGGAAGGTCCCCGGATTCGCGAAGGAGCGGAGGCGAAGGGTGGTTCGGCCGACTCAATCGATCGTCCGATTGCCCCTGGGGTCCCGGTGGCGGAGCCGACCCCCTCGCGTCCGGTGCAACGGTTGGGCCGGGGGCGATCCTCTCAGGAGGGTCGGGGAGTTCCTGGCGACCCGGGTGTTCCCGCCCGTGGGGACGAGATTGCGACCTCTCCCGGGTTGAGGCCCGGCGGGGACGCTGTGATGCCGGATCGTCCAGAAACCCTATCCCGAGGAGGGCTCTCCCCGGAATCTGGCCCCTTGGGCGGCCGACGGAATCCGGTTGGAACTCCGGAGGAGTCGACATCTCCGGCTGTTGCCACGACACCGTTCGGACCGGTCACTGTCGGCGGCACCGAACGGGAGGTTCCCAAGGCTGCGGAGACGGTGTCGAGACCGGTGGTCCGAACCGAGGTGCCACAGGGTGAGACCCTTCCGCGCCGGATGGAGATCGAGACACTGGGGCAGGGGCGGCTTCAGCTGACGCTGACCCAGGCGGGCAGCGAACTTCGGATCGACGCCCGGGAGCTGGGCAACGCGCTGTCCGGTACGGAGGCCGGTTGGCAGGATCTCCAGAAGCGCCTGGAAGGCACTGGCGTGATCCTCAGCTCCCTTGAATCGGCTCCCCAAGACGGGAGTTTTTCAGGCGGACGGAATCCGCACGATCTGCGGCACGCGGCCTGCTACGATTCCGGAATGAATTTCTCAGGCCACCGTGATTCCTCGGGGAATCCGAAGGCCCGGAGGGCGACTCCGGCCCGCGAAGGAACGACGGATTCCGATCCGGTCCAGCGAGGGTCAGGTGTCGGTTCCCCAGGAGAAACACGGGTCCGCGGACGGGAATGGTGGGCCTGAATCTCGAACAAAGAATCGCATGCCCATCTCCATCCCATCCGCCAGTTCCATCCAGCCGACGGCGTCGACCAACGCTGCGGTCTCGGGGGTCATGAAACAGTCCCTGGAGCAGGCGGACTTCCTGAAGATGCTCACGCTGCAGCTGCAGAACCAGGATCCGCTAAATCCGCAGACCAACACGGACTTCGCGGCCCAGATGGCCCAGTTCACCGCTCTGGAGCAGTCCCGCGACATGAGCAGCAACATGACCCTGATGCTTCAGCAGCAGGAGGTCCAGAATGCGACGTTGCTGCTGGGTAGCCAAGTTCTCCTTGATGATGGCAAGTCGGGCATCGTGGACCGGGTTTCCATCAACAAAGATGGCTCGCCGCGCCTGATGGTGGGCGGCAAGGAGTACGCCCTTGCACAGGTGGTCAACTACCAGGTTCCTGTTCCGGTCGAACCCCAGGGCCCGTCGTTGGGCAACCCGTAGGACTGAGTTCAATTTCCAAAAACACCTAAATCCCGTCCCATATGCTTCAATCCCTCAACACCGCGACCATGGGCATCCGCCAGTTCCAGTCCTCGCTGGATGTGCTCGCGAACAATCTCGCGAACATCAACACGGTCTCCTACAAGGGGAGCCGGACCGACTTCGCCGAATCCTTGGCCTCGGTCCTTCGGGCCCCGACCCCGGACACGGGCTCCGGCAGCGGCACCTCGGGTGTGACCTTGGGCAACGGCGTGACCACGGCGGCCATCCGGTCCAACTTCTCCCAGGGAGCGGTCAATCAGACGGGACAGGCCACGGATTTCTGCCTCCAGGGCGAAGGGTACTTCCTGGTCCGGAACACCACTTCGGGCGAGGTCTTCGCGACTCGTGCGGGTAATTTCAGGCTGGATTCCCAAGGATACCTCTGTACCGACGCGGGCTACCGGGTCCAGGGCATCAAGGACTACCAGTCTTCGGCGACCGCGGTGGGTGACATCCAGTTCAACAAGGGAACGGTCCCCACCGGGGCACCGGATACGGCAAAGGACGCGCCGATCACCAGCATCAGCGTCGACGCCTCCGGGCGGATGAACATCCTGCTTCAGGATGGTACGCAGTACGTCCGATCCCAGATGGTGATCCAGCGCTTCTCCAACGAGCAGGGATTGGTCCGTGTGGGCAACAACTGCTTCGCCAACCTCGATGCCGCCGGGCCCCTCACCTCGGGCGGTCTCAGTTCCCCCGGGAACAACGCGATCCTGAACAGCGCCTCCGTCCCTAATGGGAATGGACTGGCGAAGATCGAGCAGGGCGCCCTCGAGATGTCCAACGTGGATGTCTCCCGCGAGTTCTCCACCATGATCACGACCCAGCGTGCCTTCCAGGCGAATGCCCGCATGGTGACCACGAGCGATCAGATCCTCGAGGAGATCCTCAACGTGAAGCGCTAATCCTGAGGGAATCCGGAGGACACCATGTCGGAAGATCCGAACAAAGCCCAGGCGGCCCCCGAGGGCGAGGCCAAGGCCGCGGCAGGCGGCAAGATGGCGGGCATGATCCCGCTCATCGCCGCAGCCGTCATCTCCATTGGGGGGAGCTTCGGCGCCGGATTCTACCTCAACAAGCAGCTGCTGACCGGCATCAACGGCGAGCTGCAGAAGGCCCTGACCGTCGCACAGTCCCATGCCGCGGGAGGTTCCCACGGTGCGAACGCCAAATCAGGCGGCCATGGCGACGACCATGGAAAGCCGGCGGGGACCGCCGCCAAGGCGGCGGACGCCCACGACAGCCACGGTGCGGCCCCGGCCAAGAAGGACGACGGCCATGGGGCACCCGCCAAGGAGGAAAAGAAGGACGACGCGCATGGCGGTGGACACGGCGGAGGCCATGGTGAGCCAGCCAAGGCGAAGGAATCTCCGGAGGCCCTTGCCAAGGCCGCCCAGGCCAAGGCCGGACTCTTCAGCCTCGGCGAAGAGCCCATTGTCGCCAACCCGACCGGTGAAACCCGCTTCGTCGTCGTCAAGGTCACCATCGTCAGCGTCGGCCAGGCCGACCTCTCCGAGGCCATCTCCACCAACACCGACCGCCTGCGCGACGCCGTGACCGGATATCTGGCGGATCAGAGCATGGACACCATCCAGAAGCGGGGGTTCCGAAGCCAGATGGGGGCGCAGCTCGCCTTGGCCTTCAACCGGATCCTCGGTCCCGGAACGGTTCGCGAAGTCATCTTCCCACAATTCGTCGTCCAGTGAGCGAGGCCCCACCCAGCGACGATCGCCGGGGGCCCTCCGCGACGATCCCGGCTCCAGTCGACGTCAAACCGTTCGTCGTAGGCCAATCCAGTTCGTCATCCGATCTGGAGACCAGCCGCTTCCGACTTCTCAACGAGGGGGTCGTCCGTTCCGTCGGCGCGAAGCTTTCGTTGTTCCTCCGGTCGGAGTTCGGGTTCGACCTCGACCAGTTGGAAGCGATCGAGCTCGGCAAGTACGCCAGCAAGGCCGAGACCCCTGGAAACTATCTGATGTTCCAGATCGACCGGTTCGACGGCATCGGAATGATTCGTTTTCCGAGGCCCCTCGCCCTGGCTGTCGGCGATCGGATGCTGGGCGGACGTGGCTTCGGGGTGAACCCCGACCGGGAACTGCGGGAGGTCGAACTCGCCCTCCTCAACCAGTCCGTGCTCCTCGCCCTCAAGGAATATTTCTCCCACTGGACCGATGACGCCCAGGAACCCCGGCCGAGGATTGTCGGCCGTGAGACCAATCCCAGACTCCTCGCCGAGGGACGTCCTGAAGCGCTCTTCTATGTCCTGAGCATCCAGGCCTCGATCGGCGACTGCTTCTCCTCCGTCGATCTCCTGCTGCCGGTCGACATGATGGCGCCCAGCATCCAGAGAGCCCTGGTCACGATGTCCCAGGGGGCTCCCGTCGAGGTGGAGGCGGCTCCGGAACGAATCCGCTGGAACGCCGCATTCGACGACCTCCGGCTGCGGGTCACAGCGACCTGGTCGGGGCTCGAAATCACCCCGCGCCAGATCCTCCAGCTCAAGGCGGGGGATGTCCTTCCCCTTGACTCGGCCCGCCTCGACCAGGTTGAGCTCCGGATCCAGGATCTGCCCCGATTCCGGGGCAAGTTTGGAAGTGCCAACAAGAAGGCCGCCGTCGAGATCACCTCCCGCGTGGCCTGACCCCACCACCCCTCATGTCCACAGAATCCACCGAAACCCCGTCCATCGAGTTCCTCCTGGATGTCCCCATCCAGCTCAATGCCGAGCTGGGTACCTGCGCGATGACCTGCCGGGATCTGCTGAAGCTCGACATTGGGTCGGTCGTGCAGCTCGACAAGCCGGCCCACGCCTCGGTGAACCTCTATGTGAACACGAAGCTGGTCGCCCGGGGCGAGGTCGTGGTGGCCGATGGGAATTTCGGCATCAAGATCAAGGAGGTCGTCTCCCGGCCCGGAACTGTCAGCAAGTGATGACCAATGCGCTGCCAGTCCCGCCAGTGGTCCCCGCCGGGCCGTCCCCGTTGATAGATCTCTTCCGGGTCCTCGGCACGGTGTGCCTGCTCCTCGGGGTTGCGTGGATTGCACTCTTGTGGCTCCGGGATCGGCCTTGGATGAAGGGCACCCTCCAGCGCCGGATGCGTCTCCGGGTCGAGGAGACCCGTCCCATCGGCAACCGGGCGCTGTTGCATCTGGTGGCCTGCGGGGACCAGCAGTTCCTCATCGCATCCTCGCCCTCCGGGGTATCGCTCATCGCCGATGTCGTGCCCGGAGACTCCACCGGGGTTGGCGACTCCACCGCGCCCCGGTTCGACGAGGTGCTCCGCGGAACCCAGCCGTCTTCCGGACCGGCCACACCATGAGGACCCGCCCGGCCATCACCCAGGAAGCCTGGCCGTCGTATCGGGGATCCCGTCTACCATGGCTCCTCCTGTTTCTCGTGGGATTCGGCTGGTTTCAGCACATGGCCCTGGGACAGGGGACCAATGCCATGCCGTCGCTTCCGACCGGCCTGACCTTCTCGATCAACGGTCTGCCCCAGCCCGACGATGTCGACATCAGCATCCGCATCGTCACGGCATTGACGCTGCTGACGTTGGCCCCGTCGATCCTCGTGCTCACGACCAGTTTTCCACGGATCCTGATTGTCTTCTCGCTGACCCGGAATGCGATGGGTCTGACCGGTGCCATCCCGAACCAGCTGGTGGTCGGTTTCTCGCTGATCCTCACATTCTTCATCATGCGTCCGGTGATTCGGGACGTCGAGACGGAGGCTCTCACACCCTATCGGGCCTCGCAGATCACGAGTGGCGAGGCCCTGGATCGGGCCTCGACGCGGCTGAAGGCCTTCATGCTGCGGCAGACCCGAACGGATCAGGTGGAGTTCTTCGTGGGGCTTTCGGGGATGCCACCCACCGAGGCCAAGGATCTGCCCCTGTCCGTGGTCGTTCCTGCGTTCATCCTCAACGAACTGCGGACCGCGTTCCAGATGGGCTTCCTCATCTTCCTCCCGTTTCTCCTGATCGACTACATCGTCGCGATCATCCTGATGAGTCTAGGCCTGATGTTCCTGCCGCCGGCCACCATCTCCCTCCCGCTCAAGATCCTCCTCTTCGTGCTGGTGGATGGCTGGGCGCTGATCACCCGGTCACTCGTGACGAGTTTCCTGTAACCGGGGGGACCCGCCGCCCCGACGATCTCCAATGGGCACGCGCGCGGGCCCTCACCAGAACACGACATCCCACATGACGCCTCAACTCGCAGTCGATCTTCTCAAGCAGCTCGTGGAGCGGATCTTCATGGTCGCCTCACCGCTCCTGCTCACCGCAATGATCACCGGCCTGGTGGTGAGCCTGATCCAGACGATCACCTCGCTCCAGGAACAGACCCTCAGCTTCGTGCCCAAGGCGCTCACGGTCCTGGGAGTCCTCCTGCTGATCATGCCCTGGGCCATGCAGACGATCATGGACTACGCGGTCGGGGTCATCACGATGATGGGACAGGTGTCCCGGTGAAGTGATGGAGGAGCTCTGGTCATGGTGGTGGGCGTTGTGGCGGACGGGGGCCTGCCTGTCGGTGGCTCCCCTGATCGCCGGCATCCGCATGCCGAACCGGGTGCGTCTCATGGCGGTGGTCGTGCTGGCGTGGGCGATGGTCCCGGTGGCCCGGACGGGTGGCATGCCGCCCATGGAGGGGGGATGGCTTGAGATCAGCCTGCTGACGGCCCGGGAGACCCTGGTGGGTCTGACCCTGGGATTCTCCAGCCGGTTCATCGTGTTCGCAGCGCAGGCCGCCGGTCAGCTGATCTCCTCCGAGATGGGACTCCAGAGCGCACAGATCCTGTCGCCCGGTTCCGGTGAGACCTCGAACGAGGCGGGGGTCATCCTCGAGTTCCTCGCTGTCCTGGTGCTCTTCGGTCTCCAGCTCCACCAGGCCTGGTTCCTCGCCTTCGCCGACACCTATCGCATCCTGCCGATCACCGGGACGGCCTCCGTTTCGGACCAGGGTTTTCTGATGCTCTTCGGAGGTCTCGTCTCGGACTGTCTGGCGCTCGCAGTGAGGCTGGCCATGCCGGTGATCGCGGGTGGATTCCTGCTGAATGTGACGCTCCTGCTGCTGGGTCGCGCGCTGCCGCAGTTGCCGGTGTTCCAGGACAGCTTTCTCTTCCGGGCAGTGGTCGGGCTGTTCCTCTTCGGCGCTGGGTTCCACCTCTTCGCCAGCCACCTGAACGCCCGGGCCGCGGCGATGCCGGGCGATCTTACGTCCACGGCCAGGCTCCTCCGGGCCGCATCCCCCTGAGCCATGGCAGAGGACAAGGCGAGCCGGACAGAGAAGCCGACGGGCAAGCGCATCGATGAAGCGGTGCAGAAGGGCCAGTTTGCCCGCAGTGCCGAGGTCAACACCTTGTTCGCCATCCTCGCGGCCCTGCTCGCCATCAAGTGGCTGGGGCAGGGGATCTGGACCTCCCTGGTCCTCACCTTCCAGGAGCTCCTCACACAGGTGTCTCCCGACCTGATCACGTCACAGGGCGTGGTTGCAGGCTCGACCGTTGCCGCGATCACGCTCCTGAAGTTTGTCCTGGGTCCCGTGGTGTTCGCCGTCGTCGCCGCCATCCTCGCCGGAGGCATCCAGAGCCGGTTCCAGATCGCCACCAAGGCGCTCGAACTGAAATGGGAGCGGCTCAATCCCATCCAGGGCTTCAGCAACCTCTTCCAGAGCGGGACCCTGGTGCGGACCGGGATCAAGATGCTGAACCTCCTCCTGATCCTCACGGTCGCGTGGTCGCTCGTCTGGCAACTGGTGAACCATCCCGTCTTCCTCACCGATTCCGGACTCGAGGAACTGCTCCGGTTCATGGGCAACTCGGTGGATTCACTTCTGGGACGCCTCCTTGTGGGATTGGCGCTGATCATGGCTGCCGACTTCGGCTACCAGAACTGGAAGACGTCGCAGGACCTCCTCATGACCAAGGAGGAGGTGAAGGAGGAGACGCGGTCGGCCGAAGGTGATCCCGAGTCGCGTGCCCGGCAGAAAGCGCTCCGGAAGAAGCTCCGACTCAGCTGGCGGGCGACGGTGCCGACAGCCGACGTGGTCGTGACCAACCCGACCCACCTGGCCATCGCGCTCAAGTTCGACGCCGCGGTCGACCGCGCCCCACGGGTCGTGGCGAAGGGGAAGGGGTTCAACGCCTTGAAGATCCGGGAGATCGCCAAGGAGTTCCAGGTGCCCATCGTGGAGAACAAGCCGGTCGCGCGGCTCCTGTTCCAGTTGAGCGAGGAGGGGCAGGCCATCGATGCCCGATTGTACCAGGCAGTCGCGGAGATCCTCGCGTTTGTGTACCGGACCAACCGTTACCGCTACTATCTGGGCCTGAGAAAGCGAGTCGATGGACCGTAACGCAACAGCACTCCCGGGTGTGGGGATCCCCAAGTCCCAGCTGATGGTGGCCGTGTTCGTCATCGGCGCGCTGCTCCTCCTCATTCAGCCCGTTCCAGCACCCCTGCTCGACGGCTTGATCGTCGTGAGCCTCGGCAGCTCCATCCTGACGCTCCTGGTCGTGCTGTTCCTGCGCGATCCCGCGGAATTTTCGACGTTCCCGACGCTGCTGCTCATCACCACCCTGTTCCGTCTCGGACTCAACGTCGCATCGACCCGGCTCATCCTGAGCACCGGTGAGGCCGGGTCCATCATCGCGGCGTTTGGCGAACGGGTGGTCGGTGGCAACTACATCATCGGCGTGGTGATCTTTGCCCTGCTGACGATCATCAACTTTGTCGTGATCACCAAGGGCGCAGGCCGCATCGCGGAAGTGGCTGCGCGCTTCACCCTCGATTCCCTGCCCGGCAAACAGATGG
>SXGQ01448228.1_pt1 | contig 40633 bp, 28 predicted proteins | sample 3178371 | NCBI WGS metagenome assembly SXGQ01 (sample SAMN11356859, study PRJNA531348) | freshwater metagenome | isolation source: freshwater sample F1-20 | place: China: Fuxian Lake, Yuxi | collected 2017-12-25
CATGGACGGCGTGCCGGTGACCGAGCAGGGCGACCTGCCGTTCAAGAGCACGGCCACGACGCAGTGGAACGGACAGGAGGTTGGCGTGATGCACGCCTGTGGTCACGACAACCACATGGCGATTCTCCTGGGCACGGCCACCGCCCTGGCGCGGATGAAGGATCGCCTGCCGGGCACCGTCAAGGTGATCTTCCAGCCCGCCGAAGAGGGGCCGCCGCCCGGCGAGACCGGCGGCGCCGAGCAGATGGTGAAAGAGAACGTGCTCGAGAACCCGAAGGTGGACGCCATCTTCGGCCTGCACGTGTTTCCATTTCCCGCCGGCACGATCGTTTATCGTTCGGGTCCGCTGATGGCGAGCGCCGACTCGTTCCTGATCCGGATCAAGGGCCGCCAGACCCACGGCGCGGTGCCGTGGGGCGGCATCGACCCGATCGTGATCGGCTCGCAGGTGGTGATGGGCCTGCAGACCATCGTCAGTCGCACGGTGAACATCACCGAGGCGCCCGCGGTCGTGACCGTCGGACGGTTCGCCGGCGGCAACCGCTCGAACATCGTCCCTGAGTTCGTCGAGCTCGAAGGCACCATCCGCACCTTCAACGAGGATGTCCGCAAGAGCATTCACGATCGCATTCGCGCCATCGCCACCAACTACGCGGCGGCGGCGGGCGCCACGGCGACGGTGGAGATTGGCATGGGCACGGCGTATCCGTCGACCATCAACGATCCGGCGCTGACCGAGCGCATGCTGCCCACCCTGCGCCGGGCCGCCGGCGCCGACAACGTGCGGCTGGGGCCGCTCACCGGCACCGCCGAAGACTTCTCGTACTTCCAGCAGAAGGTGCCGGGCCTGTTCGTGTTTCTGGGCGTGACACCGCGTGACCAGGACTACACCAAAGTGGCACAGAATCACTCGCCGCTGTTTTTCGCCGACGAGTCGGCGTTGCCGGTGGGCGTCAAGGTGATGACCAACCTCGCGCTCGACTATTTATTTGGAGGACAGTAATGAACCGCAGAACGTTCATCTCGACCACTTCGGCTGCCGTGGCCGGTCTCTCCCTCGGCAACACGGCGTTCGCCTTCCAGCCTGCAGCGGCCGCCCCACCGGTCACTTCGTTCACGGAACTGCGGCGGGGCGTCGGCATGTTCAGCGGCACCGGTGGCACGATTGGCTACCTCGTCAACACTGACGGCGCCGTTGCGGTTGACAGCCAGTTCATGAACACCGCCGAGATCTGCGCCGCGGGACTGAAGCAGCGCGCGCCGAAGGGCATTGCCATGCTCCTCAACACCCATCACCACGGCGACCACACGGGCGGCAACAAGGCCTACGGCGTCAGCAAGATCGTCGCTCACGCCAATTGCCTGAAGTCCCACAAGGCCGTGACCGAAGAAGCCAGGACGGTCGATCAGCAGGCCTACGCCACCGCCACGTTCACCGACACCTGGACCGAGAGGTTCGGTGACGAGACCATCGAAGGCCGTTACTACGGCGCCGCCCACACCAGCGGCGACGCGGTGTTTCACTTTCAGCGCGCCAACGTGATGCACATGGGCGACCTGCTGTTCAACCGCGCCCACCCGAACATCGACCGCCCGCAGGGCGCCAGCGTCGCCAACTGGATCAAGGTGCTCGAGGCCGTGTCCAACCGCGCCTCGAACGACACCATCTTCATTGCCGGTCATGCCAAAGACAACGCGGTGCGCAACACCAAGGCCGAAGTGATGCACTTCCGCAACTACCTGACCGCGGTGCTCGAGCACGCGCGCGCGGGTGCCAAGGCGGGCCAGTCGAAAGAAGAAGTCCAGAAGCTGCCCGCGCTCAAGGGCTTCGAGGACAACGTCTCGCCCAACGCGCGCCTGACCCTCGCGTTCGTGCTCGGCATCTGCTACGACGAGGTCACTGCGAAATGAAGCGCCTTGCCGCCGTTGGCTTGATTCTCGCCGCCGCCTCGGGAGTGCTCGCGCAAGCGCCGCCGCCGGTCACGCCGATCGTGACCGCCAACTCGACCGGCACCGGGCCGCTCGATCGGTTGTATTTCCGATCGATCGGGCCGGCCACGCCGTCGGGCCGCGTCGACGATCTGGCCGTGCTCGAAAGCGATCCGGCGACGTTCTACGTCGCCATGGCGACGTCGGGGATCTACAAGACCACCAACGCCGGTACCACGTTCACGCCGGTGTTCGACAACTACGGCAGCGGTTCGATTGGCGCCATCGCCATCTCGCAGACCGATCCCAACCTGGTGTGGGCCGGCACCGGCGAGGCCAACAACCGCCAGAGCTCATCGTGGGGCGACGGCGTCTACAAGACGACTGACGGCGGCCGCACCTGGAAGAACATGGGCCTCGCCACCAGCAAGCAGGTGGCGCGCATCATCATCGATCCCATCGACTTCAACGTCGTCTACGTCGCCGCCACCGGCGACCTGTGGGGGCCCGGCGGCGATCGCGGGGTCTTCAAGACCACCGATGGCGGCCAGACGTGGACCCGCGTGCTGCACGTGGATGATGACACCGGCGCCACCGACCTGGTGATCGATCCCCAGAACAACAAGACGCTCTACGCCGCCACCTACCAGCGCCGGCGCCAGCAGTGGGGCATGAACGGCGGCGGTCCCGGCAGCGGCATCTGGAAGTCCACGGACGCGGGCCTGACCTGGGCGCGGGTCGAAGCCGGCCTGCCGGCCGGTCCCAAGGGCCGCATCGGCCTGGCCATTTACCGCGCTAATCCGAACGTGCTCTACGCGGTCGCCGAGATCCCCGACCACAACGGCGTCTACCGCACCGACGATGCCGGGGGGTCGTGGCGCAAGCTGAGCGACACCAATCCGCGGCCGATGTACTTCAGCCAGATCCGCATCGATCCGCAGACCGACTCGCGCATCTACGTGCTGGGGGTCCAGCTCCACGTTTCGGACGATGGCGGGCGGACGTTCCGCAGCGACGGCGCGGCGCGCATCCACGTGGACCACCACGCCATGTGGATCAACCCGGCCAACCCGAAGCACATCGTGATCGGCAACGATGGGGGCGTCAGCCTTTCGTACGACCGCTCGGCAACCTGGGGCTGGATGCCGAACCTGCTGGGCGCGCAGTCGTACCACGTCGAGTTCGACATGCAGACGCCGTATCACGTCTGCACCGGCCTGCAGGACAACAACACCTGGTGCGGCCCGAGCGCGGTGCGCACTAACAGCGGCATCCACAACGACAATTGGTACGTCGTCAACGGTGGCGACGGCTTCCAGCCGCTGATGGATCCCACCGACTCGCGCATCGTCTATGCCGAGTCGCAGGACGGCCGCATGAGCCGCATCGATCGCACTACCAACGAGCGGCAGGTGGTGCGACCGGAGCCGGCCGAGCAGAGACCCGGCGACACGTCGGGCCAGTACCGCTTCAACTGGGACACCGCCATGCAGTTGTCGCCGTTCAATCCCGCCACCATCTACATCGGCGCCAACATGGTGCTGAAGTCCACCGATCGCGGCCGCTCGTACCAGCCGATCAGCCCCGACCTGACGACCAACACTGACCGCGAAGCCCTCTCGATCATGGGCGTCGTCGGCAAGGACGTGCGCATCGCCAAGAACGACGGCGTCGGCTCGTTTGGCAACATCGTGACGCTCGAAGAATCCTCGGCGCGTCAAGGCGTCGTGTGGGTCGGCAGCGACGATGGCATCGTCAGCGTGACGCAGGATGCGGGCAAGACCTGGACCAACGTGACGGCGAAGATGGCCGGCGTCCCCAAGTTCACCTATGTCGCCGATGTCGTGCCGTCGCGCGCGGCCGCCGGCACCGCCTACGTGGCTTTCGATGGCCACCGCGGCGGCGACTTCAACACCTACGTGTTTGCCACGACCGACTACGGCGCGACCTGGCGCTCGCTGGTGGGCAACCTGCCGAAGGGCGAAGTCGCCCGTGGGCTGGCGGAAGACCGTAAGAACCCTGACGTCCTCTACCTGGGCACCGAGACGGGACTGTGGGTGTCGCTGAACCGGGGCGGCCAGTGGACGCGCATCAAGGCCAACCTGCCGACGATGCCGATTTACGAGATCAAGCAGCATCCGCGCGACAACGACCTGATCCTGGCGAGCCACGCGCGCGGCATCTGGATCCTGGACGATGTAACGCCGATTCAGCAGTGGGCCAGATCCGAGGGCACCGATGCGTTCGTGTTCGACAGCGAGCCGGCGACGATCATGAACCCCGCCAACGACCAGATGAAGGGCTTCGAGGGCGATCGGCTGTTCCTCGGCCAGAACCCGGTGGCGGGCGCCACGCTGGCCTACCGGCTCAAGGGCGACGCGAAAGACGTGAAGTTCACGATCAAGAACAGCAGTGGCGATGTGGTCCGCGAGCTGTCTGGCGAGACTACGAGTGATGCGAATAAGGCGGGTCTCAACATCTTGAAATGGGATCTGCGCGTGCAGCCGCTCGTTCCGGTGCCGCCGCCTCCTGGGGCTGGTGGGCCTGGTGGTGGGTTCGGGGGCGGCGGCAACAACGGTCCATACGTGCTGCCGGGCACCTATAAGGCAACGTTGAACGTGAACGGCCGCGACGCGCAGACGATCGACGTGATGGTGAAGGGCGATCCCGAGATCCAGATCACCGACACCGATCGCCGGATGTGGTACGACACCGCCCAGGAGTTGCACGATCTGCAGGGCAAGGCCAACGCGGTGGCCGGGATGGTGCAGACCGCCTTCGCGCAAGTCGGCGTGTTGCAGCAGCAAACGCGTGGCGCCACGCTCTCGCCCAACGTCAAGCAGCAGCTTGACGCGGTAGTGAAGGAGTTCGAGGCGGTGCGCCGCCGGCTGGGCCTGGGCCGGCAGGGCTTTGGTGGCGGTGGCGGCGGCGACACCGAGAACGTGCGCGGCCGGATCGGCCAGTTGAAGGGCGCGGTGATGAGCGCGACCGCGACGCCCACCAATACGCAGCTGATGCAGATCCGAGAGGTGAAGGCGGCGCTGCCCGGCGTGATCGATCAGGCCAACGCCGCGGTCGCGAAGGTGCCAGGCCTGGTCAAGGACATGGTTGGCGCCGGGGCATTGTTCCCGGCGATCAAGCCGGTGCCCAAGGGGTAGGTGCGGCAGTTTCCCGGTGATCGGTTCGGGCTTGATGCCGGTCTCGAACAGGCATGAACTGGAATAGGAGAGGTGAGGTATGCGAATACCCTCAACGCTCCTGTTCATACGGGCGATTGGCGTTTTCGGTTCGACCTCGGCGGCCGCACAAGCCAAGGGGAGTGGCGCACCAGCCAAGGCGGGTGTTTCCGCCGATTGCGAGACCTGCCACAAGAAGGGCGTCAAGGACGAGGACGTGACCAGGGTGCACGCCCACAAGGTGGTCAAGCCACTGACGTGACGCCGGGATCCTGGGTGCCCAGGCGCGCGTCATAGTCGATTGGGGGATTGATATGCGCTACGTACTTACGGCACTTCTCGTTGCGTCGGCGGCCGTCGTTGGCTCGGCCCAATCGGGTGTTGACGGCCAATGGGCGTTCGAGATGACCAGCCCGATGGGATCGGTGACGGCGCAGGTCGAGTTGAAGGCCGACGGCGACAAGCTCACGGGCCAGTTCGACCTGGGCGGCGGCCGTACCTGGCCGGTCGAGAACGGCACCATCGAGGGCGACGCCATCAGCTTCACCATCAACCGCGACGGCAAGATGACCTACGAGATGAAGGGCAAGCTGACGGGCGACAAGATCGCCGGCGTGGCCGGCGCCATGGGGACGACCGTCGAGTGGGGAATGGCGCGCGCGAAATAGGCGCGGCGGCCTGCTAGGGCGCCGCAGGCGCCGGGGTGGCCTGGTTCAGCCATGCCTCCCACGCCGCGATGCCGTAGGGCCGCCCCAGGAAGTCGCGGACCAGGTCGGCGGCCGGCTTGGCGCCGCCCTGCGCGAGCACCTTGTCGCGGAACCGCCGGGCCGGGCCGGGCGCGAGCAGGTTGCGGCGGTCGAAGCCGCTGAACAGGTCTTTCGCAATCACCAGCGACCACATGTAGGTGTAGTACGACGCGGTGTAATTCGGGTTCGACAGCTGCGTGAAGGTTCCCGGAAAATGACTGCCCTCCGGATACGCCGTCGGCAGGTACTTCTGCATCAGGTCCTTGTAGATCACCATCGCGTCGGCGGTCTTCGGATCGCGATTGTGCAGCGACAGGCTGAGGCCCGCGAACACCATCTGCTGGCGCGTGTCGTAGCCGCGTCCCAGTTCGTTGGCGCGGCGCATCTGGTGCACCAGCGCAGCGGGAATCGGCGCGTTGGTCTGGTAGTGGGTCGCAAACGTGGCGAGTGTCGCCGGATCGGACACCCACTCTTCGAGCATCTGTGACGGCGCCTCGATGAAGTCGCGCTCGGCCACGCGCGTGAGGCCGACCCAGCGTTGCTGTTGCCCCGAGGCGATGGCATGCACCAGGTGCCCGAATTCGTGGAAGAACGTCGTCACCTGGTCGAACGCCATCAGGCCCGGGTCGCCGGGCTCGCCGCCGGGGAAGCGGCAGATCAACACCACTTCAGGAAGCTGGCGGCCGCGAATGCCGGCGCGCGCCGTGGCCGCCGAGGCGCCGCCGCCGCCCTTGCCTGGGCGCGGGTGCATGTCGAGATAGATGCGGCCGACCAGGCGGCCCGCCTCGAACACTTCGTAGGGCTCGACCGAGGGATGCCACACCGGCAGCGACGGTGCCGGCTTGAACTCGAGGCCGAACAGCCGGCCGCTGACGGCGAACACACCGGCCCGCACCCGTTCGTATGAGAAATAGGGACGCATGGACTGCGAGTTGAAGTCGTAGCTCGATTGCCGCACCAGCTCCGTGTAATAGCGGCGTTGCCACGCCTCCACGGTGGTCGCGCCCGGCTCGTCCTGCCGCTTGCGATCGAGGATCAACTGGTAGTCGGCGTTGGCCTTCGCCGCCGACGCGGCGACGATGCGGTTGATGAAGGCGGCCGCGTTCTTCGGCGTGGCCGCCATGCGGTTCGACAGGTCGAAGGTGGCCCAGTCCTTGAAGCCGAGCGTGCGGGCCAGTTCAGCCCTGGTCTCGATCAGGCGCTGCAGCACGGCCAGGTTGGCCGGGTAGGCGACATCGTTCGACTCGAGCAGCATGCGGCGGCGCAGGTCGTCGCTTTTCGCATACAGCATCACCGGCTGCAGATCCGACGCGGCGGTCGTCAGCGTGATCGTGCCGTCGGGCGCGGGCTTGTGGGCGGCGATGAAGTCGGGCGGCAGCCCTGCCAGGTCGGCGGCACTGGCCACGGTCAGCGTGCGGGCGCCGTCGCGCACGTTGCGGTCGAACTCCTGCTGCAGCTTCACCAGCAGGTCGCGCAGCTCGTTGATCGTCGCGCGCGTCGGCGCATCCTGGTCCACGCCGTCACGGCGATAGTCGTTCAGCTCCAGCGTGACGTAGCGTTGCAGATCGGCCGGCGCGCCGGCGGTCCGGATGCCGGCCAGCGCGGCATAGGCTGCCGGGTTCAAGGCCAGCCCGGTGTCAAAGCGCTCGGCCGCCTGGTTCAGCGTCTCGGCCGCGGTGCGCATGGTGGCATCGGGATGAAGCTGCCGGACGATCGACGACAGGTCCCGGGCCTCCTGGACGTGCGCGACGACGTTGTCGTAGGCCCGCAACGTCTGCTCGGCCGTGCGCGGTCCGCCCGGCGCCGTCAGCTGGGCCAGTAATTCGCGGGCCCGATCGAGATGGTCGTTCACCAGCCTGGTCAGCGAGGCGGCGTCGCTGACGCCGGTAAAGAACGGCGCGGAACCACCGGTGCCGGCAGCGGCCGGTTGCGCCTGCGCGCCACGGTGCCCGGTCGCGACCAGGGCAATCAGGACGAGGGCGGTCCATGAGGAGGGCTTCATGGTCACAACGCTCTTATCGTCACTCGAAGTGCAGTTCTGCACGGCACCCGGGGACGGGCTGTTCGTTGGCCAGCAGCATCAACTCGACGTCGCCGGCGAAGACCGAGGCTGGGATGCCCGACTCGAGGCGCCACAGGCCCTTGCCGAGCGACTGCGGCTTGCCGAGCGGCAGTTCGGCTTCGGGGGCGTTGCCGCGGCGCGCCACGAGCGCCAGTGTCGTGTTGGCGAGACTTCGCGCCGACAGCACGATGGCCGCCATCACCGGCTGGTGGGGACGGAAGAAGCGCGTCACGTTGGGCCTGGGCGTGCCGCCTTCGGGCTGGAGCATCATGAACCCGCCGCAGACCGGGATCTCGGCATTGGGCTCCAGCATCGCCACGTTGGCAATCGCGACGCCCGTGCCACGGCCCTCGAGGTCGGCTTGCAGCCGCAACTGGTAGCGGCCGGGCGCCAGCTTCTGGCGCACCATGCCTGTTGCGGCGCCGTCCGACACGCGCACCGTGCCCGACAGGCGGCCGGCCTGCACGCCGCGGCCGTCGATGGCCACCAGCGTGTATCTCACCGTGTCGTTGCCGGGCAGGTTGCCGCCCACCTCGAACGGCACGGCCAGCGACGCCCCCCCCGACGGGTCCGGGTAGACGACCGGCGCCATCGAGATGGGCAGGCCCGACACCGGCAGCGGCGAGGCAATCGGCGTCCGGTCGATCACCGTGGCGACCGCGGTCGCGCCCGACGGTGAATAGGCGCGGCGATGCAGCAGCGTGGTGCCCGGGGCGCGCGTCGTGACTTCGATCTGCCGGGCCCGCGTCCGCGAACCGTTGTCTGCGGGCTCGTACCCGAGCAGGTAATAGAAGCGGTTCTCGCGCGAGATCCGATTGAACGCCTGCGGAATCTCGTTGGAGCTGACGACGGCGCGGCCGCCGGTCGCCGTAGCCAGATCACGCAGCGAGTCGACGCCGGCGTCGCGGGTCACCGGCACCGGCCGCTCGCCGATCGCCGGATCGGTTGAGCCCTGCAGTCCGCGCGGATCGACCGTGTAGACCGCGACGTTGCCCTCGCGGGCGGCCGCCAGCAGCCGGCGCATGGTCTCGAAGCTGCGCGAGTTGTTGTCGGCGGCAAAGGCCTCGAGGTCGAAGGCAATGCCCTGGCTGAAGAGCAGCACGGCCTTGCGCCGGGCCGGAATCGGCGCCAGGTATTCCACCACGCGCTGCAGCGCCACCAGGCTTTGCTCGGCCTGGATGCGCGCCGACGGCGATTGATCGAACAAGCCGAGCGCCCCGAAGTCCGGCATCTGCGCCGTGCCGAGCGTCTGCGTCGGCAGGGTGTCGCCGGTGCCGCCGGTCAGGCTGGCCACGTCGTTGATGTCGCGCCGGCCCATGGTCTGCGCAATGATCGGCCGCACCAGGTCCCGATCGGTGGTCAAGAGCAGCGGCGAGTTCACGCCCGTGCGCATCACGCCGAGGTAATCGCCCGACCGCACCTGCTCGTCCACGAACTGGCGCGCTGTCGTTTGCAGCAACGCCGAGTGCCTGGCGTCGATGTTCATGTCGTCGAGCACGAGCGCGAACACCGCGCCCGGCTCGGCACGGTTGCTGAATACGCCGGGCGGATCGACCACGTCGGCGGCGACGGTTTCCAGGTCGACGACCTGGAACTGCCTGATCTCCTGCGGCTGGCCGTCTTCGAACACCAGGAAGTCGTCGCGCTTCAGGTCGTGATTGAGGTTGCCGTCGGCGCGCGTCGCCACCACGTCGACCAGCACCAGCGCCGTGCCGGCGCGAAACTGCCGCGTGGCCACGGGCGTGGCCGCGAGCAGGGCGACGGCGACGGTCAGTGTCGTGAGCGTGCGCATCGTGGTCACTGCGGAGGGAGCACGGTCGCGACAAACGCCTTGTCCTCGAGGACCGTGGCGAAGGCCGGCGTCCGCGATGACTGGCCGTCCCATAGCGTCTTGAACTGCGCCGGCAACGTCAGCTGCTGCGCCCGGGCAAACGCGGCAGCCGCGCGGTCGCGGTGACCGGCCAGGTAGGCAATGAAACCGGCTCGCACGTGCGCCGCGGCGTCGTGTGGCGAGTAGCCGGCTACCTTCTCGGCCGAGCCCAGCGCCTTGGCGAAGTCGCCCGCGGTGAGGGCCCGGTTGACGGCGCCGCCGTGGTTGATGGTCATCTGCAGGTTCATCAGCCGCCGCAGTTCGCCCATCGGGTCGGCGTGATCGTCAACGTTCACGAAGACGTAGCGGTCGTTGTTGGTGTTGCGGCCGCCGGCCTTGCGCACCACCAGGATTGACGCCGACTGCCGCCCGCGGCTGTCGCCGCCCGCGTCGTCTCCCGCCTTGAGCGCGGCGTAGAGCTTCTCGGCGAGCTCGTCGTGGGTCGCCTCGAAGGCGCGGCCCATCGCTTCGACGACGTGCTGGCCGACGAGAATGTTGCCTTGCGCCGACCACGTCTTGCCGGTCACATGCCCGCGCCACGCGTTGGCGGCATCGCCGGTGACCACGGCGACGTTGCCCTTGGCATCGACGATGGCGATCTGCCGGCCGTCCTTGCCCGGGAACGTATCCTCCGTGAAGAGCCGGTCCATGACCTGCTGCGCGGTCAGCCCCTGCCGCAACAGCTCCAGCGCGCGCGGGCCGTAGCCCACGTTCACGCCGGCTTGCGTGGCGACCGCGCCAACGCTCGCGTCGGCCCACGGCACGACCGCGCCGACGGCGAAGTAGCGCGAAGCCACGGCAATGCCCAGGTCGCCGGTGACCGGATCGATCGCGACGATCGAGAAGGTGGCGCTGGCCGGCAGCGCCGGCACCAGCAGAAGCGTCAGGACGAGGGTGAGGAATTTCATGATGTCAGTTTGGTGTTCTTCTTTGCCATGGATGCCCCTGCGCCCGCATTGTATACGCCCGACACGGCGCGCCGCGCGACCCCTCCTGTCGCCCAGACGTCAAGTGTCCGCGGCCGGTGTCGCTGGTCGACGCCGCGCTGTCGGCGTCGATCGGCTACTTCGCGATGATGGCCCTGGCCACCGCCGCCGAGAACTACTACGGCGAAGAGGCGCTCGGGCAGGGCGACTGGAAGCTGGTGGCCATGCTCGGGGCGTTGTTGGGCGCCTCGAAGCTCCTGATTGTGCTTCTGTTCGCCAACGTCACCGGCGCCGCGGTGGGGCTGTTGCTCCTGACGAAATACGGGCAGGATGGCCGCCGCAAACTGCCGCTCGGCACGTTCCTGGGCGCGGCCGGAATTCTGATGGTCTTCGCCTGAGTGCCGCTCAGTTCAGTGCCGGCCCCCGGGGCTGGCTGTCAAGCGGCGAGGGAGGTTCAATCGGCAGTTGAACCAGGAACGACGAGCCGACGCCGGGGACACTGTCCACGCTGATCGAGCCGCCATGCAGCTCGACCAGGGACCGGCTCAGGGCGAGCCCCAGGCCGGTGCCGTCATACTGCCGGGCGAGTCCCTTGTGCAACTGCGTGAATGGCTTGAACAGTTGCTCGCGATCGTCCGGGTGAATCCCAATCCCGTGGTCCCAGAATCGAATGTTCACCGACCCGGGGGGGGACAACCGTGTTTCGATGCCCACGCTGCGGCCGTTGGGCGTGAATTTGATCGCGTTGGTGAGCAGATTCACGAAGACCTGGAGCAGGCGCCGGCTGTCCGCCGCGATTTGCACGGCATCGTGAGACTGGATGTTAATCGTGATGTTCTTGGCGAACGCCTGTTGCTGTACCATCTCGACCGCCGCCTCCACCACGGCGGTCACCTGCACCGGGCCCCGATCGAGGACCATGGCTCGCTCCTGCGTGATGAGCAGGTCGAGCAGATCTTTCACGAGCGCGAGCAGGTGGGAGCCAGCGTTGTGAAGTCTGTCGACAACTCCGCGCTGCTTGCTCGTGATCTCGCCGTACACCCCTTCCTGCATGGCCTCGGCCAGCCCGAGGATTGACGACAGCGGCGTACGCAACTCGTGGCTGAGGACGGCGATGAACTGTTCTCTCTCGCGTCCCCACTCCTGCAGTTTCCGGTTGGCCTCCGCCATTTCCGCCGCTTGCCGGGTCAACGCGTCCGAACGTTCGGCCACTTGTCGTTCGAGCGAAACGTTGAGCGCGGCAAGCCCAATCTCGGCGGCGGACCGCTTCTCAATCGCCGATCGCATGGACTGCGCAAGCGCCCTGACTTCGGTTGGACCTTCGATCACTATTTTTGACGGGTCGCCCGTCCGCACCGCGGCGGTGAGGCGAGCCAACTGGCCGTGCGCCTTGGCAAGCATCAAGATGTAAAAGGAGAGCGCGGCGATGGGCGCAACGCCCGTCACCACTGTGAGCAACCGGACTTCAGGGGAGAAGAGAGAGAGGAAAGGGCGGGTGGTATCAACCGAGATGCCGGCGTAGATAATCCACTGCAGGCCAGCCACGCGCCGAGAAACCCACGCCCTCGGTCTCCCCTCGCGGTCGGGGGACACCACGGGAACCGTTTGGACCAATTGCACGGCGCCGTCTGGGCCGACCTCGGTCGGAAGACCCTGAGTCTGTTGGTTGATGTCAGTCACCTCGGGGAGGAACGGCAACCGCTGGCCAACGGAGTTGGCGAAGTTGCTCGAGCGCAGCACGGTGACACCCTTCGCGTCGGCGACCGTCACGATCACGCGCTCGGTGTTCGCGGCGCGGTCGGAGCGCGCTAAAGCGAAATTGCTCAGCTTGGCGAGATCGACGGCGGCCGCGAGCACCCGGCCGTCGCTGGTCGGCAACCCCATGACCGCAACCCACTCCTGCGAGACTTCGCCGTAAAAAGGGCTGGCCACATTGAGGAGGGTGCCCGCAGCGATTATGGGCGACAACTCCGGCCACGGCGGATTGGGTCGTCTGAACAACGCGGCGGGGTCGCCGGTGTGGCACTCCATACCGCCCCCGGGACCAACCACGAAGATGTTTGTCACCAGCTTATCGGTGACCGCCAGCTCCAGCGCCTCCCGCAAGGCGTTCCTGCAGCCGGCCGGGTCGGTCCTCGCTGACCGGACCGCCGCCAATTTCGAAGCGGCCGACAGGAGGGTCTTGATGTCGCGGACGATGACAGACATCGTGGTCGACGCGGCGTTGGCGGCCAGCACCGCTTCTTGGCTGGACAGCTGCAGTTCCGCCTGTTGCGCGCGCCGGCTCATGATCACCGCGGCTGCAGCCTCAAAACCCATTACCAGCACGGCTCCGACGAGTGCCTGTCGGCGAAGTGAGAATTGGGTCAGCATGGCGATGCGACACGAGGCGACAGGCTATGCACCAATGAATTATACTGCCAGCCTAGTCAGATCGATAAATGGACAGACACTTCAGCATCCTGATAGTGGATGACAATTCAGACTTACGTGAAGTAATCCGTGGCGCTCTCCTCGATGACGGCCATACGCTGCTTGAGGCCGAATCGGGGCTCGAGGCGCTTGCGATTGTCGCCCGCGCACGCCCAGACCTCATTTTTCTGGACGTGATGATGCCTGGGCTGGATGGTTTCGAGGTCTGCCGGCGGTTGCGGCGCTCCCCGGAAGTCGAGACGGTCCCGATCATCATGATCACGGCCCTGGACGATCGGGCCTCCCGGCTGGCGGGCCTCGAGGCTGGGGCCGACGACTTCATCACGAAACCCGTGGACCGCCTCGAGATCCGGGTCCGGTCGCGCGCCCTGATGAGGCTCGGCCGGTTTCGCAAGCTGGCCGACGAGCGCGCCAAGAGCGAGCAGTTGCTGGCCTTGTCGCCCGACGCTATCGTCGCCTTGGGCCTCGATGGCACCATCCGTTTTGCTAACCCGGCCGCGCGCCGGCTGTTCCCGGCGTTCGAGCCACCCGGTGGCCAGCCGTTCGCGGAGTTTTTCGCCAATGACTGGCAAGAGGCGTACGCCAAATGGTTCGCGGAGTTGGCGCAATCGGCCCCGGGGGCCCTGACCGAGCCCGTGGAGGTGCCACTGGTCGCCGATGCAGCGGACGAGCGGTGGGTCTCGTTGTCAGGCGCGCTTGGCGTGTGGGAAGGAGAGCCTGGCCTGGTGTGCATCGCCCGCGACGTGTCGGCCATCCGGTTCACCCGCGAGCGGCTGGAGCGGTCCGAGCGGCTCGACGCCGTCGCCCGTTCCACGGCGGCGCTGGCGCATGACTTTGCCAGCTTCCTGATGGCGGCACAGGCCGGCCTCGATATCGCTAGCGTGGAACTCGAGCCGGATTCGGGCGCCGCTCGCGTGCTGAGCGAGGTCTCGGACCGGCTGGTCGAAGCGGGCGAACTCGTGCGGCGCATCAACCAGTTTGTGGGGGGCGGCGATGCCGAACCAGCCCTCATTGATCTGCGCCTCCTGGTATGGAAACAGGAGATGTTCCTCCAGCAAGTGATCGGCAACGCGTCACTCGAGTTGACCATGCCGGATTCGCCGTGTCTGGCGTGGATTGACCCGATTCAATTCCAGCAAATCTTGACGAACCTCGTCGCCAACGCGAGAGACGCGTGTGCCCGCGACGGCGTGATTGGCATCACCCTGCAGGCTATTGCCGGCTCGGTGGTGCTGACGGTTGCCGACAACGGTGCCGGCATGTCGCCCGCGGTCCAGGCACGCATTTTCGAGCCGTATTTCACGACCAAAGGGCTCAAGGGCACCGGGCTGGGGCTCGCCTCGGTGTACGGGATTGTCAAGAAGGCTGGTGGTGACGTCGCAGTGAAATCGGCTCCCGGCCTGGGCACCACCATTACTATTCATTGGCCTGCCGATCGGCGAACCGCGGTCCGCAATCACCTACAGTAAAGGGAACCAGCTATGGCGAAAATACTGATTGCCGAAGATCAGGCCCTGATCCGCCACGCCTTGCGCCTGCTGGTGGAGAAATCTGGCTCGACTGTGGTGGCCGAAGCGTCCTCGGGTCGTGAGGTGCTCGAGCTTGTCGGGCGCGCCCAGCCCGACCTGGTGTTGATGGATGTGTCCATGGCCGTCATGAACGGCATCGCCGCGACCGAGGCGCTCCGCCTGTCGCACCCGAGCTTGCCGGTCGTCATGTTGTCGTCTCACGAGGATGCCGCCACCGTGCACCGGGCGATCAAGGGCGGCGCCCGTGGTTATCTGCTCAAGACGGCCGATGCCGAGGAACTGGGCGCCGCGATTAAGGCCGTGATGCAGGGGCAGGTGTACTTCAGCGCGAAGGTGAACGCGTATTTGATGAAGTGGGCGACTGAACCGCCATCGGGCGACATCGATCCTCTGAACGTGCTCACTCCCCGGCAGCGCGAAGTCTTGCAGCTGATCGCCGAAGGCATGTCGAACAAGGAGATCGCGTTCCATCTTGGCCTCAGTTCGAGCACCATCGATACCCACCGCAGCGAGTTAATGAGGCGCCTTGACGTGCACGACGTGGCGGGCCTCGTCCGCGCGGCGCTCTCGGCTGGGCTCATCGTCCCTTAGCGTCCCGCCCGGGCCGCCAGCAGAGAATTTCGGCTGGCGGTGCCATGTCTTCGCCTGATGGCAGTGGCCGTGGGCGACGGTCAGTCTGCCCGCAACTTGATTGCAGGAGTCCTCGCCAAAGTCGCGATCGATTCGGGTCTCGTGGCTCGGGTGACGTCGGCGTATTGCCTGGTCGCAGGGCATAGGTACTAGTACCTCCGGCCCATCCGGAAGGACCCGCCCTGGAACCTGCTGTGCGATCGCTGTGGTTACGAGCCTTTGGCGAATGGCTGCCCCGGCCACACCAGCGATGATCGATCGTTCTCCAAGAGCCCAAGCACGGGGCTGTACTAGCGATTTCTCCGCCCCCCAGCCCAGCCAATACGGGATTGAGCCGGAATGACCGGCCCCTTAACATGCCGTCATGGCCGACGGAGACACTTCAACCGTGACCCAGACCACCGTCTTGGTCGTCGAGGACGACAGCCTGACCAGGCAATGCCTGTGCCGGTGGCTGGAATCCGACGGCTACCGCACCCTGGCGGCCGAAGATGCCGACCAGGCACTGGCGATGGCCACGGCTGATCGCCCGGCGGTGGCCATTTGTGATGTCGAGCTGAAGACGCCCTCTCGAAACGGCGGGTGGCTGTCCGGCCAGCTGCTCAAGCAGCATGCGTCCATGAGCGTCGTGTTCGCCACCGCGAACCACCAGCTACCCGTCGAGCTGACGATGCGACCGGGGGTCAGCGGCTACGTCATCAAGCCCTACTCCAAGCACCACATCCTGGCCGCCGTGGGCGACGCCCGTCTGCTGGCGCACGTCCGGCAAACCGAGGCGGCCCGGTGCGAGCGGCTGGCTGCGGAAGCCGAGCGGCTGCGAGCCGATTTGCACGGCCGCATCGGCGCGACGCCAATGGCCGGCCAGGAGGAGTGGCCCACCCTGCTAAAAGCCCTCGACCCTGCGGCCGACATCGGCGCGCAGACCCGTCTGGCCTCCCTGGCGCACGCGGTGGCCGGCGACATCGGCGTCAGCGGGGCCGCGCTGCGCAGCGTACCGACCGCGATGGCGCTTCGTCGGCTCGGTCTGCAGGCGGTGCCCTCCGAGCTGCTGACGGCGCCACGTCGGCTCGCGAGAGTCGAGCGCGAGTTCGTGCATCGCTATCCCAGCCAGGGCCGCGAGGCCCTGCTGCTGCTGGGCTTCATCGACGCTGCCGAGATGGTTGGTGCCATGCGCGAGCGCTGGGACGGATTGGGATATCCCGGGAAACTCGCCGCCGCCGAAATTCCGGCAGGGGCCGCGGTGCTTGCCGTGGTCGACAGCTTCGCGGCAATGCAGAGCTCGCGGTCCTACCGTGCGGCGCTCGAGATGGACGCTGCCGCCGAGCGGCTTTGCCTCAGGTCGGGGACCTATTTTTCCCCGCGAGTTGTCGAGGCGTTCCTGATGCGCTTGCGCGAGGCCGACCGCGCCGCCGCCCCTTGAAGATGCAAGCAATGCGGTCGAAGCTCGTCGTTGGTCCATCTCGTGCCAGTCTCGGGCAATAAGAGGAGTTCGGTTCATGTCTCTTACCGTTAGTGCCGCCAAGATTCTCATCGCCGACGACGATGCGATCTTTCGATCGTTGATGACCGATGTCTTCACGAGCCATGGCATGACCGTCGTCAGTGCCGGCGATGGCCGCGAGGTCATTGGCCTGGCCGAGGCGGAAGATCCGGACATCGCGCTGGTCGACGTCCGCATGCCGATGCTCAGTGGATTCGAAGTCACCGAAGCCATCAGGCGCCACCCACGGCTGTCGCTTCTGCCCCTGGTGCTGGTCACGGCCCTGGACGACAGCAACGACCGCGAGACAGGGCTTCGGCTGGGGGCGGATGATCTGGTGGTCAAACCGGTCAAGCACGCCGACATTGTCCGCCGGGCCGTGGATTGTTTGCGTCAAAGCCGCTACCAGCGGGTGCGGGCCATGCACGCTGGTCTCAACTGGCTGACCGGCAATGGCGACTCCGGCTTTCTCTGGCTCGACCGGGCGGGCGGTTGGTCAGGCGAGAACGCCGTGGCGCGCCGGCTGCTCCACCTCCACCTGGGGCCGGCTGGCGAACCCGGTGAGACCCTGGTGGCGCACCTGGCCCGGCACTTCTCGCTCGAAACCAAGGCCCTCTGGCAAGACTGGCCCTCTCCCACCGTGCAGAATACCCCCCGGTTGTTAGTCCGTGACGCCGGCAGCGTGCGGCCGGTCGTGCTCGAGGTCTCCATCGTGCCGGCGAATTTTGGACCGCAGACGCTGGTCAAGATCGACGACGTCACCACCGCCTATCAGCAGAAGCTCGACAGCTTCTCGTTTCACTCCGCCCTGCGCTCCAATTTGGCGGCGCCGATGAACTCGTTAGCGTCCGGCATCGAGCTGCTCGGCACGAAGGCCGCTGACCCGGCTCTCGTGGGCACGATCCGGAAAGCCTCGGCGCAGCTGCAGTCGGCGATGAACCGCTTGCAGAACTTCGCGTCGATTTCGGCGCACCCGCCCGGGCAGCAACTGTCGCTCTCTGGGCTCGCCTCGATTATCGATGACGTGAACGAGCGGGTGCTGTCGAACCGCCTCTGGTGCGTCATGCCGTCCCAGCTCAGCCTTCGGAGCGATTCGATCCCCCTCTCGCCGGCGCAGGTCGACTTCATCCTCACGGAGCTCTTCACCAATGCGGTGAAATTCCACCCCAGGCAACAGCCGTTTGTTCAGCTCGAGGTCACGATCGACAACGGCGTGCGTCTGACAGTCAAGTCCGACACCACGCCCATCCCGGACCACCTGTCACCGCTGCTGCTGACGCCGTACTTCCAGGCGCAGAGGTCGCGCCCGGCCGGCATTCCAGGAGCCGGAATGGGACTGGCCCTGGTCGCCCAGGTAGTCTGGCAGGCTGGTGGGCGCTGCATCGTCAACAACAGCGAGAGCGGGGTCGAGGTGGAAATCTCGTTTCCGTCGGTCGGGCTGGTCGAGGCCAGTGTTCAGTGAGCTCTGGGCGGCCATTAATACTGGTTGTCGACGACAACTCAGTTAACCGGACCCTGGTCGCAGACATTATCAAGGCGAAGGGCTTCCGCGTGGCCAAGGCTGATTCAGCCAAGGCGGGTTTTGATCTCGTCGTGGCGCTTCGGCCGGCCCTGGTGCTGATGGATATCAACATGCCTGGGACGAGTGGACTGGAGGCCGTCCGGGTGCTCCGGAGTCATCCGGAGCCGGACGTGGCCGCTACCCCGGTCGTCACGCTGTCAGCACTCGCGAGGCCTAGCGACCGGGCCGACTCCCTGGCCGCCGGTGCCTCTGACTACTTGCCTCGCCCATCGTCGATTCATGAAATGATGGCGGCCATAGAGCGCCTCCTCGCGAATCGGCCCCAAGACCGCACGGCTACGTCTCGCTCAGATAGGTTAACTGACTCATGAATCGGTTCTACGCCTTTACCCTCGTTGTGGCCGCGCTCCTGTGCGTGGCTGGTGCCTCGCTGCTTGGCCAGTCTGGCGCCAACCGGCGCGGGGCCGGCGACTACATCGTGGTGTTCCACGACGATGAACCCGACGTCGACGGGGTCGTCGCGGAACACCAGAGAGCCTACGGAGCCAGCGTGGCGCAGTCGTATCGCCGCGCCCTGAAGGGATACGCCGCGACCATCCCGCTGGCCCGTGTGGACGACATCCGGCGAGACCCGCGCGTGGCGTTTGTCTCTCCAGACCGCGCGGTGGCGGCGGTGGCGCAAGCGCTGCCGACTGGCGTCGCCCGGGTCGACGCCGTGGCGAGTTCGCATTACTCTTCGAACACGTGGACCGGGATCGCGGTCGCCGTCCTCGATACCGGAACCGGGCCGCATGCCGACTTGAACGTGGCTGGCGGAAAGAACTGCGTGGCGGGCAAGGGCTTCAGCGATGGCAACGGACACGGCACCCATGTCGGTGGCACGATCGGTGCAATCACCAACAAGTCTGGCGTCGTTGGGGTCGCGCCCGGCATTCCCATGTATTCGGTCCGAGTCCTTGACAGCAAGGGCTCTGGCACCTGGTCGTCAGTGATCTGCGGCGTCGAGTGGGTCACGGCGAACGCGGCCAGCCTCAAGATCAAAGTCGCCAATATGAGCCTTGGCGGCCCGGGTGCGGACGATGGCAACTGTGGGGCGAGCAATGCCGACGCCCTGCACAAGGCGATTTGCGGGTCGGTCGCGGCGGGCGTCACGTACGTCGCCGCCGCGGGCAATAGCGGCATCAATTTCAGCCAATTCGTACCCGCGGCGCACGACGAAGTCCTCACGGTAACGGCCATGACGGACTTCAATGGCGCGCCCGGTGGGGGGGCGGGAGCGACCTGCCGCACCGGGACGGACGATACGGCGGCTGAGTTCAGCAATTTCAGCGGCAGTGAGGACACAGGCCACACCATCAGCGCGCCCGGTACGTGCATTTATTCGACTTGGAAGACTGGCTACAGCACGATCTCCGGCACCAGCATGGCGTCACCGCACGTGGCTGGGACGGCGGCCCTGTGCATTGCCGCCGGGCGGTGTTCCGGCACCCCGTTTGAGGTCATGGATCAACTCAGATCCGATGCCTCCGTGCAGCCGACCGGACGCGGCTTCTTGGGGGATCCGAGCCTCAGCCCGGACAGCGGCCGCTACTACAGCTACCTCGTCTACGCCGGCGGTTACTGAGGCGCCCGGCGGTCGTTGATGGTGTCGCCGGACCGGCCCCTGGTCAGAGCGTCAGATGACCAGGGGGCCGGGCGCAGGTGTTGCGTGATCTTCACGGTCCACGCCCCCAACAGGATGACGCCGGTGACGATCAGGCCGAGCGACAGCCCGACCCACAACCCCCACACGCCCCAGCCGACGATGAAGCACAGCGTGTAGCTGACGGGCAGCCCCAGCAACCAGTGTGCCGCCAGGTTCACGAGCATGGGCGTGCGGGTGTCGCCGATTCCGCGCAGCGTGCCGGTGATCACGCCCTGGATCCCGTCGAAGAGCTGGAAGACCGCGGCGAGATAGAGCAGCGCGGTGCCCACGGTGAGCACCGCGGGGTCGGTGGTGAACAGCCCGATCAGCGTCCGCGGGATCGCGACGAACAACGCGCCCGAGCTCACCATGAACGCGACGCCCAGCAGGATGGCGGTCCACCCCGCGGCCGCGGCGCGCGCCGGGTCGCCGGCGCCGACCGCGTGACCGACACGCACGGCGGCCGCCGAGCCCACGCCAAGCGGGATCATGAACGCGATGCCGGCCAGGTTGAGCGCGATCTGGTGCGAGGCCGCCGAGATGGGATCGAGCGTACCGGCAAGGGCGGTGGCCAGGGCGAACACCCCGACTTCCGCGAGCACCTGCGAGGCGGCCGGCAGGCCGAGCGTCAGCAACTGCTTCAGCCGCGCCGGGTCCACCATGCGTGGCACCCGCCACAGGCTCTCGTGCCCATGCCGCGAGTCAGCCCACCAGATGGCGACGAGCAACGCCGCGAACATGTAGATGCGCGACAGCAGCGTCGCCCAGGCCGCCCCGGCCACTCCGAGGCGGGGGAACCCGAAGTTGCCGTAGATGAGCAGCCAGTCCATGACGGCGTTGAAGACGTTCGCCGAGATCAGCGCGAACATCACCGGCTTCACCAGGTGCATGCCTTGCAGGTAGCGCCGGCACGCGGCGTAGCCCAGCAGGAACGGGGTGCTCCAGATCAGCACGATGAAGTACGACTGGAGCGGCGGCGCCACGGCGGGGTGAAAGCCGAGCGACGGGATCGAGTACGCCAGCACCCCGCACACCAGCATGATCGGGATGGTCATCAGGGCGGCGAGCGTCAGGCCGTCGAACAGCCAGCGGTGACAGTCGCGGATGTCACGGGCGCCGAACGCCTGCGACACCAGCGGGTCGAGGCCGAGCAGCACGCCCATGCCGAACACCGCGAACGCAATGTGCATGGCCGCGCCGACGCCGACGGCGCTGATCGCTTCAGGGCCGAGCGGCCCGACCATCAACGTGTCGACCACGCCCATGGCCATCCAGCCAAGCTCGGCCATCACCACCGGGACGGCGAGTCGGAGCATGGGCAGCAATTCGGAACGAAGGGCAGCGCGCACGGGAATCCACAAGCTTGCCACAGATGACGCAGATGGCGCAGAGTAGGGGCCAGAGGATCACCGTGCGAATGCCGCGAACCGTCGCCCTCGTCGTTCTGCTCGTCGGCATTCCGGCCGGGCTCGGCGCGCAGGTGGGCCACACGCCGGGGTCCGGCTTCACCACCATCATCGGCAGCGCCATGCGCTATGCCATGGCCTACGAGCAGAAGTTCGGGCTGCTGGTGGCCGAAGAAACGTCGGTGCAGGAACTGCAGCGCCCGCCGAACCCGGGCGACAACCTGAGCCAGCGCAATCCCGGCGGCGGCATGCGGGCCGGCGGCGCCATGGAACGCAAGATCATCCGCTCCGACTTCCTGCTGGTGCAGCTCGGCGGCGACGGCGAGGGCTGGATGCCGTTTCGCGACGCGTTCGAGGCGAAGGGCAGCAAGCTGCGCGAGCGCGACGATCGCCTGCTGAAGCTGTTCCAGGGCAACGACAAGGAGCGGTTCGAGAAGGCCGCCGCGCTCAGCGAGGCCACCGCCAGGCACAACCTCGGCAACGTCGCCCGCACCATCAACATCCCGACGCTCGCCATGATGTTCCTGCACCCGCGCGTGAACGAACGCTTCGAGTTCACGGACGAGGGGGAGGAAACCATTGCCGGCCGCGTGCTGCGGCGCGCCGCCTACCGCGAAGCGGCCCGGCCCACGCTGATCAAGACCACGCGCGGGCGCGACCTGGCGCTGACCGGCCGCCTGTGGATCGATCCGTTCACCGGCACGGTGGTGAAGACCGAACTGAATGCCGCCGACCCGGCCGTGCGCTGCGCGATCACCGTCACGTTCCGGCATGACGAGGCGGTGGATTTCTGGGTGCCGTACCAGATGGACGAGTACTACAAGGCGGCGCTCGCCCTCGACGAGATCGTCGCCACCGCCACGTATTCCAACGTTCGCGCCTTCCTGAAACCGGGCCTCAACTGATCGGAGCACTTCGCATGCGCGCTGCCGTCACCATTGCCACCGTGTTCATCGCCGCCGCCTCGCTGTCGGCCGACACCTGGCCGCACTGGCGCGGCCCGGCCGCCAGCGGGATTGCCGCCGGCCCGATTCCGGCGACGTGGAGCGTCACCGAGAACGTGGCGTGGTCATCCCCGCTCGAGGGGACCGGCGTGTCATCACCGGTGGTGTCGGCCAACCGCGTGTTCGTCACGTCGCAGGCCGGCGACGGCCGCCGCCAGGACGGCCGCCACCCGACCCTGGCGCAGGGCGTGGATCCGGCCGCCGCCGGTGAAAGCACCCTCGCGCGGCGCACCAAGCGTGACGGCGTGGCGTTTATCGTCGAGGCGTTCGATCGCGCCAGCGGCAAGCGGGTGTGGATCCACGAGACGCCGGCCGAGGGCGAGCTGCCGCCCGTGCACGACAAGCACAACCTGTCGAGCGCCAGCCCGGTCACCGACGGCGAGCGCGTTTACGCGTGGTTCGGCACCGGCCAACTGGTCGCCCTCGACGCCTCGGGCAAGCCGCTGTGGACGCGCAACCTCGCGCGCGACTACGCACCCTTCGAGATCAACTGGGGGCACGCCAGTTCGCCGGTCCTGTTCAACGACTCGCTGATCCTGCTGTGCTACCACGAGCGGATGTCCTATCTATTGGCGCTCGACAAGCGCACCGGCACGGTGAAGTGGAAAGCCGACCAGCCCGCCGGCAACGCCTCCTGGAGCTCGCCGGTTGTGATCACCGGTCCCGCGGGACCTGAACTGATCGTCAACTCCAGCACCGGCGTGGAGTCGTTCAACCCGGCGACCGGCGCGTCGCTGTGGCATTACCCCGAGGTCAACCGCTTTCCCATCCCGGTGGCCATGGAAGACAAGGGCATGCTGTACCTGAGCCGCGGCTACCGCAGCAGCCCGTACATGGCGATTCGCTTGGGTGGCAAGGGCGACATCACCAGCAGCCACGTCGCCTGGCGGCAACCGACGGGCGGGCCGTACGTCTCGTCGCTCGTTCACTACCAGGGCGTGATCTACATGAGCGGCGAGAACGGGATCCTCTCGGCTGTGGATGCGGCCACCGGTCAGCGGCTGTGGCAGGAACGGGTTGGCGGCGTGTTCACCGCCTCGCCGATCGCCGGCGACGGCAAGGTCTACTTCGTCAGCGAGACCGGCGAGACCATCGTGCTCAAGGCCGGCCGGACCTTCGAGGTGCTGTCGCGCAACAAGCTCGACGGTCACTTCGTGGCGTCACCGGCCGCCGCGGCAGGCAGGCTTTACCTGCGCGCGGACGACCGCATCTACGCTGTCGGACGGTAGTTGGCCACAGAGGACACAGAGGACACCGAGAATCACTTTTCTAAATGCAGGATGCGCGATAGCAACCGTGTGCCTGGATTTCGAAAGACTTTCTCTGCGTCCTCTGTGTCCTCTGTGGCAAATTGCCTTTAGGGCGTCGGCAGGGGCGGCATCTTGTCCTTCGGGATCCGCGGCAGCATCTCCTCCCGCATCGCCAGGTGATACACCGCCGCCGCAATCACCATCGCCGACTGCCTCGCATCGTCCTCAATGACGCGCTCGTAGGTGTCGAGGTTCGTGTGCCAGGTGTGCGAGTTGTACTCGATCGGGTCCTGCTGGATGCCGATGCCGGGCAGGCCCGCTTCGTTGAACGAGGTCGAGTCGGTGCCGCCGCGGCGGCGGCTCTCGGTGGCGTTGACGCCGAAGAAGCCGTTGTCTTCGAACGGCTTGGTGGCCTGGCGCAGGATGGCGGCGGCCTCGGCCGGGCCGAACACCGACATGCCGCGCGCGCGGCCGGGGCCCGAGTCGATGTTGAAGTAGCCGGCGAAGTTGGCGTGCGCCGGCTTCGGGTTCTCGACCATGCCGAAGTGTTCCTTCACGTAGGCCTGCGAGCCGAGCAGGCCCTGCTCCTCGCCGCCCCACAGCGCGACCCGAATGGTGCGGCGCGGCTTCACGCCGATGGCATTCAGGATGCGGATGGCCTCGAGCATGGTCGCGCAGCCGATGGCGTTGTCGGTGGCGCCGGTCGCCGAATGCCACGAGTCGATGTGGCCGCCCAGCATCACCACTTCGTGCGCCTTGTCGGTGCCGGGAATCTCGGCGACGACGTTGTACTGCGTCGCGCCCTCCGGGTAGCTGCGATTGACGATGTTCATCTCGAGTTCGACGGTGGCGCCGCCGGCCATCAGCCGCGAGAGGCGGCCGTAGTCTTCGTTGCGCATCACGACGGTGGGCACCGCCCTGGTGATGTCGAACGTGCGGTTGTTGAAGGCGCGGATCTGGCCATGCTCGCGCCCCGCGTCGTTGACGCGGCCGGCGGCACCGGCCGTCACCAGGAACTGATCCAGCTGCTCGGCGACCTGTGCGGCCGGCACGATGGTGGGATTGGCCGGCCCGCCCGGGCCACCGCCGCCGGGGAAACCGCCGCCCGCCGGAGGATTGGGCCCATACTGCGCGCGCACGTCGTTGTCTTCACGGCGCTTGGGCGGCGGGAGAATGGTGACGCCCACTTGCGTAGCCGCGCCGACCATCACGAACTTGCCCTTCACCTTCGCGCGGTTGTCATCGAAGAACTTGCTGAGCACGTCCTTGGTGGGCTGGTTCGGGACGATCAATTGCACGGCCTGCGCGGTCACGGCGCCGTTGGTGCCGGGCGTCCACGCCAGCGCTTCTGCCACCAGCGAGTCTTTCACCGGCGCGGTCACGTGGACCGACAGCTTTTCGTTGGCCCAGCCCGGATGTCCGAAGTTCCACGGTTCGAGCTTGGCGTTCTTCAACCCCCACCTGGTCGTTTCCGCGACGACCCATTCCTGCGAGGCCTTCAGGTTGGGCGAGCCGGTCAGGCGCGGCCCGTAGACGTCGGTCAGGAAATGCAGGGTGCGGAGAATCTGGGAGTTGTCCGTGGCTTCGCGGCGAATCTTCCACTGGATGTCTGTGTCGATTTTCTCTTGCGCGGTTGGTGTGGCCACCGACAGCAGGGCGACGGCAAACGTCAGGGCAAAGGTGGTGTAACGCATACCCGGCATTCTACAATCGGCAGGTTATGCAGATCGCGACACCCGCCATCCTGAAGCCGGGCGTGACCCTTGATACCTTGCCCACGCCGCGTCCCGCGGATCTCGCCGGCAGCGACGCCAGCCGGACCATCCGCGGCAAGGCCCTGATCATCTGGGATCCCAAGAACCCCGCGAAGAAGCTCGACGCCATTGATACCGACCAGATCACGCCGGCGGCCGACTGCGTGTCGGAAAGCCTGGAGACGTTGGACGAACGCTGGAAGGCAGGCTCGTTCCGTTACCTGATGCCCGACTTCCGCGCCCGGGTCCATCGCGGCGAGACGTTCGTGGTAGCGGGCGATCGGTTCGCCATCGGCAGCTCGCGCGAGATGTCGCCGGCCGGCCTGAAGGCGATTGCCGATGAAGTGGGCCTGGAGATGGTGATCATCTGCGGCCACAACATGGGCGACATCTTCCGCCGTAACTCGTTCAATCTCGGCCTGCACGTCGTGCAGAGTCCCGAGGCGGTGGCCGACGCGAAGGACGGCGACGCGTTTACCTACGAAACCGGCTCGCGCCAGGTCGTCAACGTCACGCAGGGCAAGACCTATACGCCGGTGCCGCTGAGCGCCAAGGAAGATGAGATTCGCCAGAGCGGCGGCATCTTCGCCGTCGGCCGCCGCGAGTTCCGCTCGTCGGTCGAGCGCCAGCCGTCGGTGATCTTCCCGGACGCGGGCCTCGCGCGCACCATGTCCACGACCGCGCAGATCGTGTGGGCGCATCGCGTCGACAAGGACGCCCGGGTCGAGCCGGGGGCGACGCTGCGCGTGTATGCGGATCTGCTGCCGGCGTCCGACGGCACGGCGCCGTTCTCGATTCACACCTTCAACCAGATCACTGGCGGCAACGCGATTTTGCCGCGCCAGGCCGCGGTCGCCAACGATCACTTCGTCTTCACCGGCAAGGAAGACGACGACAAGCAGACCGGAATCGGCCGGCAGTTCGCGGCGTTCCACGACATCAAGAAGCCGTACTACGCCACGCCCGGCGACGGCATCTTCCACTTCTATTTCCCCGAACAGGGCCTGGTCGTGCCGGGGCAGTTCATCCCCGGCGCCGACTCGCATAGCCGCGCCTACGGCGCGTACGGCGCCGTCGGCATGGGCGTCGGCTCGACCACGCTCGGCTTCGGTTGGTCCACCGGCTACATCTACTTCACGATGGCGAAGGAGCGGCGCGTCACGTTCCGCGGCCAGCTGAGCCCGTGGGTCACCGGCAAGGACATCGTGCTCGAACTGCTGCGCCGCTGGGGCGCCAGGCAGTCGCAAGGGATGTCGGTGGAACTGGTCGATGCCGACCAGCAGCTGCCGATCGCGTTTCGCAACACCATCGCCAATATGATGGCCGAGGCCGAGGCGCTGAACGGCATCTTCGCGCCCGACGACATCACCTACGCCTGGTACAAGGCGAAGGGGATGAACGAGCTGCCGTATCCGAAGTTCGGCTGCGGACCTGAGGCCCAGTTCGAGATCGACGAGGAGCTGGTGCTGAACGAGATCACGCCGATGATCGCCAAGCCGTTCAGCCCCGGCAACGCGTTCCCGGCCGACGAGGTCGCGCGCGAGCGCATCGGGTTCGACAAGGCGATGATCGGTTCGTGCACCAACGGCAGCTACGACGACCTGCTGTCGGCGGCGCTGGTGCTGGTCGCGGCGCGCGCGAAGGGACTGACCAAGGTCCAGAAGGAGCTGGTGGTGTTCCCCGGCTCCGGCGGCGTCAAGCTGCTGATCGAGCGGCCGGATCCACGGCTGGGCGGCGAGTCGATCGCCGACGTCTTCCGCAACGTCGGCGGCCAGATCCGCGCGTCGTGGTGTGGACCGTGCTTCGGGCAGGGCAGCGATGCGCTCGAGAGGGGTCAGCGCGCGATTACGTCGTTCAATCGCAACTGGCAGAACCGGATGGGACTGGGCGGCGAAGGGTACCTCGCCTCGCCATCGGTGGTGGCGGCCTCGGCACTTGCCGGCTACATGGCGCCGCCGAGCGAACTTGGCCTGCTCTGGGATCCAGACAAATACGGAGTGTAGTTTGTGCCAGGAGGGGCGGGACTTCAGTCCCACCCCGACCGATTCAGCTGGGGTGCCGGCGGCAGGGAAGCGCCGCTCCAGTACCTGGTCGGGCACGCCAGGCACCCTGATCCGCTAAGCTATGCAGCGTGCGACCCGCTGGCGCCATCGTCGTCTTGCTCCTCCTTGCGGCGCCCGCGCTGGCGCAAACGGGCCGCCTGCAGACCCTCGCCACGTCGGCCGCCAACGCGTTCCCAGGCACCGCCGGCATCTGGGTGAAGCACCTCACGACCGGCGAGACGGCCGGCGCCGGCGACGGCGTGCTGCTGAACAGCGCCAGCGTGATCAAGATTCCGGTGATGGTGCTGGCGTTCCAGATGGCCGAGCGCGGCGAGATCGCGCTCGACGAGCGGATCACCATCAGGAAGGAAGACCTCCGCGGCGGCTCCGGCATCTTCCGGTACCACGACGCCGGCCTGCAGCCGACCTTTCGCGACGTGCTGTTGCAGATGATCATCACGAGCGACAACACGGCCACCGACCTGGCGATTGCGAAGGTGGGCGGGGTCGCGCGCGTCAACGCGTGGTTGAAGGACAAGGGCTACAGCGAGGGCCTGCGCCTGACGCAGACCACCGGCGACCTGTTCGCCAAGTACAACGCGTTGGCCCCCGCTGACGACCGAAATGGAAAGACCAACCGCGACCGCGCCTACTGGCTGGGTGAGATCACCGCGCGGGCCACGGGCCAGATGCTCGAGGCGATCGAGAACAAGACCATCGCCTCGGCCGCCAGCTGCGACGACATGCTGCGGATGCTGCGCGCCCAGCAGGCCGGGCAGCGCCGTCTGAATCACTACCTCTCGGTGCCCGTCGCGCACAAGACCGGCGACTTCCCGCCGGTGCTGGCCAACGACGTCGGCATCATCTACGCGCGCTCGGGACCGATCGTCGTGTCGTTCCTTGGCAACGCCATCACGGGTAACTACGGCGAGGCGGAAGACCGCATCGGCCGCTTCGCGCAGCAGCTAGTGGAGTATTTCGACCAATGAGCAGGCGTCTTGTTCTGATGGTTTTGGCTCTGTGTTCTCTGGGTCCTCTGTGGCTGACGTCCGCGGCCGCCCAGGAGCCTCCCCTGTGGCCCGGCGCCAAGTACGACCCCGCCATTCCCACCATCAAGCAGGTGCTCGGGCACGACCACGGCGAGGTGATCACGCCGCCCGAGGGCATTGCCCAGTACCTGCAGGCGCTGCAGAAGGCCGCGCCCACCCGCTCGCGGCTGCTCGAGTACGCGCGCAGTTGGGAGGGACGTCCGCTGTGGCTGATGGTGATCGGCAGCGCCGATCGCATCGCGAAGCTCGAGCAGGTGAAGAGCGACCTGCAGCGTTTCGCCGACCCGCGCAGGGTGGCGCCGGCCGAATCCGACCGGCTGGCGCGCGAGCTGCCGGTCGTGGTCTGGCTGGTGCACGGCGTGCACGGCAACGAGATCTCGTCGGCCGATGCGGCACTGGCCGAGGCGTATCACCTGCTCGCCTCCCAGGGCGATGCCGGGGTCGACGCGGTGACGCGCGATGCGCTGGTGCTGATCGACCCGATGCAGAACCCGGATGGCCGCGCCCGGTTCGTGTTCCAGAACCTGCTGGGCCGCGCCGCCGCGCCCGACGCGGCCCCGTACAGCGCCGAGCACGACGAGCCGTGGCCGGGCGGCCGCAGCAATCACTACCTGTTCGACATGAACCGCGACTGGTTTGCCCAGTCGCAGCCCGAGACGCGCGGCCGCATCAAGATCGGGCTCGAGTACGTGCCGCAGGTGACCGTCGACCTGCACGAAATGGGCGGCGACAACAGTTACTACTTCGCGCCGCCGGCCGATCCGCTGAATCCCCACATCACCAAGAGCCAGATCGCGGCGTGGGACTTGCTGGGACGCGCCAACGGCGCGCGCTTCGACGAGCGCGGCTGGGCGTACTACATCCGCGAAGTCTACGACGCCTTCTACCCGGGTTACGGCGATTCCTGGCCGACTTTCCAGGGCTCGAGCGGCAGGACCTTCGAACAAGCGTCGGCGCGCGGCCTGGCCTTTGCCAGGAGCGACGGCGACACGCTGACCTATCGCGACGGTGTGATGCATCACTTCAACGCCGCCATCACGACCGCGATCACCGCGGCCCGCAACCGCGAGCGACTGATGCGCGAGTACCTCGAGTACCGGCGCAGCGCCGTCGCCGAGGGCGAGAAGGGGCCGATCCGCGAGTACCTGATCGTGCCGGGACACGATCCGTCGCGCGCCGATTTGCTGGCCCGCAACCTGGCGACCCAGGGCATTGAAGTCCGCCGCGCCGAGGAAGCCATCAAGCTGGCCTCCCGAACGCTGCCGGCCGGGACCTACATCGTGTCGAACGCGCAGCCGACCGCGCGCATGGTGCGCAACCTGCTGGATCCGAAGACCGACATGCCGGCCGAGTTCATCCGCAAGCAGGAAGAACGGCGCAAGATGCGGCTGAACGATCAGATTTACGACATCACCGCGTGGAACCTGCCCATGCTGTACGACGTCGAGCTGGTCACGAGCCCCACCGCGGTCGCCGTCAAGACGACGGCCATGCCGTCGCAGTACGGCGCGCCCATGCCGGCGCGGACGCTGGCCGCGGCCAAGGTTGGCTACCTGATGCCGTGGGGCTCGGGCGCGGCCGCGCTCGCCGCCGAGGCGCTGCAGCAGGGCCTCAAGATTCGCAGCGTCGGCGGCGCGTTCACGCACAACGGCCGCCGCTACCCGATTGGCACCGCGTTCGTCCGCAACATCGAGAATCCAGCCGACCTCAACGCGAAGCTGACCGCCCTGGCGCAGCGTCACGGCGCGGAGCTGGTGCCCATTGATTCGTCGTGGGTGGACGAGGGCACCTCGCTCGGCAGCAACGACGTACAGGCGCTGAAGGCGCCGAAGGTGCTGCTGGTGTGGGACACGCCCACCAACACGCTGTCGGCAGGGTGGACGCGGTTCACGCTCGAGCGCCGCTTCGGCCAGAACGTGACCGCCGTGCGGACCAGCTCGCTTGGCCGGGCCAATTTCAACGACTACGACGTCATCGTGATGCCGTCAGGCAACTTCGCCGGCACCATCAACGAGGCCGTGCTGAACCGCGTCAAGGACTGGCTGCGTGGCGGCGGCACCCTGGTCACCATGGCCGAAGCCACCAGGTGGGCGACGGGCGCCAGCGTCGGGCTGCTCGATACGACCGGACTGCTGAAAGATGGCCGGCCAGATGTTCCGCCTCCGTCAGGTGGGGCGGGTGGGTCAGGTGGGGCAGCTGCGGCGGGTGCCAAGCCAGGGGAGGCGTTCGACTACGACAAGGCGATCCAGCCCGATCGCGAGCGGCCGGCGTCGCAGCCTGGTGCCATTCTCCGGGTGACGCTCGACACCAATCACTGGCTCACCGCCGGCAGCGATGCCGAGACACAGGTGATGATCGAAGGCAACCGGGTGTTCGCGCCGCTGAAGCTGAACAGCGGCCGCAATGTCGGCGTCTACGCCACGAAAGACCAGCTGATTGCCTCGGGCCTGATCTGGCCTGAAGCGCAGGACATCCTGGTGCAGAAGGCGTTCCTCATGCACCAGCCCTTCGGACAGGGCCACGTGATCGGCTTCGCCGAGGATCCGAACTATCGCGCCTTCACGGAATCAACGATGTTGTTGTTCATGAATGCGGTGTTGTTGGGGCCCGGATACTAGCCACCGAGGACACCGAGGACTGCAGAGAATGCTCTTGGGGGAAACGATGAAACGGACGACCGTACTAGCTCTCATCCTCTTGGCGGCGACCAGCATCGCGGTCGGCGCGCAGAGCGCGCCGTACTATCCGCCGGCGGGAACCTGGGAGAAGAAGGCGCCCGCCGAGCTGGGCCTTGATCCGGCCAGGCTGGCCGAGGCCGTCGCCTGGGCGCAGACCCGCGAGTCGCGGCGCGAGATGGACTTCTCGGACCAGGAGAAGATCTTCGGCACCCTGCTCGGGTCAGTCCCGACCAAACGCGCCACGACCAACGGCGTCGTCATCTACAAGGGCTACGTCGTGGCCGAGTTCGGCGACACGACGTGGGTCGATCCCACCTACTCGGTGGCGAAGAGCATGATGGCGACCGTCGCCGGCATTGCCATCCGCGACGGCAAGATCGCCAGCCTCGACGCGCCGGTCGGCGCCACCGTCAAGGACGGCGGCTACGACTCGCCGCGCAACGCGCAGGTCACCTGGAAGATGCACCTCCAGCAGGAAACCGAATGGGAAGGCGCGATGTTCGGCAAGAACCACGACTTCGTCGGCGCCGAGGCGTTCGGCGACGGTGAACGCAAGCCGCGCGAGCTGAAGCGGCCGGGCACGTTCTACGAGTACAACGATGTCCGCATCAACCGCCTGGGCATGTCGTTGCTGCAGACGTTCCGCAAGCCCGTGCCCGAGGTGTTCCGCGACGAGGTGATGGACGTGATCGGCGCCTCCAACTCGTGGAAGTGGGTGCCGTACCACAACAGCTACGTCACCATCGACGGCCGGAAGATGCCGTCGGTCAGCGGCGGCACGCGCTGGGGCGGCGGCGTGTGGATCAACTCGTGGGACATGGCGCGCTTCGGCTACCTGTGGCTGCGTGGCGGCAAGTGGGGCGACAAGCAGATCCTGCCGCCGGCGTTCGTCAAGGCCGCGGTGTCGCCGAGCGCGAACGGTCCCGATTATGGCTACTTGTGGTGGCTGAACACGGCGGGCAAGAACTATCCGGGCCTGCCGTCAAACGTGTACGGCGCCCGCGGCGCCGGCAGCAACACCATCCTGATCTCCCCGGATCACGACCTGGTGGTGGTGTGGCGCTGGCACGCCGGCAACGAAGCCGAATTCGCCAAGCGAATCATCGCCGCGATTAAGTAAGGCTGCTCACCAACCCGCGCCGCGCGAAGTGACCCGCGCGGCGCGAACGGCAGCTCTGGGTCTCGGGGTGCTCGGGGGCAATTACCTGCCATCGAGTTGTTCGATCGTCGCCGTCGACGGTTGACGCGTCTTCTGGAGCTTCGCGGCGACGGCCTCCGCCTGCTTCATCACGCGCAGCACGTTCAGCCCCAGGATCTTCTTCACCTCGTCGTCCGAGTAGCCGCGCCGCAGCAGTTCCGCGGTGAGCGCCGGGTAGGTCGAGACGTCCTCGAGCCCGCTGATGACCGAGCTGATGCCGTCGAAGTCGCCGCCGATGCCGACGTGATCGATGCCGGCGACCTTGCGGATGTGATCGATGTGGTCGGCGACCTGCACCAGCGTCGCCTTCGGCGGCGCCTGCCCCTTGCGCGCGGCTTCCGGTTTCGCGTCGAAGTCGGCGACCGCCTGGGAAATGAAGCCCGGCACGAACGTCACCATCACCACGCCGCCGTTCCTGGCGGTGAGTTGCAGCACGTCGTCTGGCACGTTCCTCGGCACGTTGCACAGCGCCTTCGCCGACGAGTGCGAGAAGATCACCGGCGCCTCGCTCACCCGCAACGCGTCGGCCATCGCCTCGGCCGAGACGTGGCTCAGATCGACCAGCATCCCGAGGCGGTTCATCTCGCGAACCACCTCTTCGCCGAACTTCGAGAGGCCGCCCACCACCGGCTGGTCGGCGGCGGCATCGGCCCAGCGCAGGTTGCCGTTGTGGGTGAGTGTCATGTAGCGTGCGCCGAGGGCGTAAAACATGCGCAGCGCCGGCAGGGAGTCGTCGATCGAATGGCCGCCCTCCATGCCGATCAGCGAGCCGATGCGGCCGGCCTTGAACGAGCGCTCGATGTCGGCGGCCGTGTAGGCCATCGCGAACGTCTCGGGCCACCGCTTCGTCATGCGATGCACGATGTCGATCTGTTCCAGGGTGACGCGGACCGCTTCCTGGCCGGTCATGGTTGACGGCGTGTAGACGGACCAGAACTGGCCGCCGACGCCGCCCTGCCGCAGGCGCGCGATGTCGGTATGCAACGCCGGCACCGGCTTCGAGAGGTCGGCCTTGCTGAAGTCCCGCCCGGGATCGAGCCCGCGCAGCGCCCACGGGTAGTCGTTGTGGCCGTCGATGAGCGGCACCTGTTTGTGCAGGGCCCTGGCGCGGGTCAGTGGGTCCTGGGCCGAGGCCTGGCTGCCCATCGTCATGGTTGCGAGCCCGGCCAACACGAGAACAGAAAATAGTCGATGCATGGCGGTCCTCCTGTCATAAGCGAACAATAGTTTCGACTCCCGACTCCCGACTCCCGGCTAGATCCGCAGCAAGGTGTCACGGAGGATCCGCGCCTGGAGGCGGCTGACCGACAGCGTCTGTCCGTTCACCATCTGGACCTGGTACGTCCCGCCCGGCATCGGGCTGACCTTCTGGATCTGATCCACGGCCGCCAGCGTGCCGCGGCTGAGACGCACGAACCGCCGCGGGTCGAGCCGCGCTTCGAGCGCGTGCAGGCGATGCGAGATGGTGAAGCGCTCGTTGCTCGCGGTGGTGAGGTGCAGCAGGTCGCCGTCGGCGACGACCGACGCGATCTGCCGCACCGGCAGGATCACCGTTTCCTCGCGCCGCCGCACCGGAATGCGCTCGAGGTAGGCGGGACGCACGGCCGTGTCGAGCGCCGCCGACGCGGCCGCCAGTCCCTGGGCGCGCTCGGGCTCCCTCGCGCCGGCGCGGGTCCGCGCCCGGTCGAGGGTGGTCGCGAGCCGGCCGCGATCCACCGGTTTCAGCAGGTAGTCGATGGCGTTCAGCTCGAACGCCTGCACCGCGAACTCGTCATACGCCGTGACGAAGGCAATCGACGGGGTCGCCCCGGCCGTCACCAGCCGCGCCACGTCGAGCCCGCCGGCCTCCGGCATGTTGAGATCGAGCAGCGCCAGGTCGGGCTTCAGGGTCTCGATCAGGTCGATGGCATCGGTGCCATTGGCCGCCTCGCCCACCACCTCGACATCCGGAAAGGTCTTGAGCAGGTTGATCAGGAAGCGGCGGGCCGGCCGCTCATCGTCGGCCAGTACCACCCGCAACAGCTTGGGCATCACGATCGTCCTTCTCCAGTTCGGCGGCCACGGCGAGTGGCACCACGAGCTCGGCGACGGTGCCGCGGCCGGGCTCAGTCGCCAGTGTCAAGCTGGCGCTCGCGCCGTAATGTCCCGCCAGCCGTCGCCTGACGTTATCGACGCCCACCTTGGCCCCTGGCGCGGCCGTGGGCCGGCCGAGGTCGCGCAAGGCGCCCGGGTGCAGCGGCGCGCCGGTGTTGCGAACCACGATGTGCAGCCGTTCGACGCCATCGACCGCGTCGAGCCTCGCCGCCACCTGGACCTCGCCGCCGGTGGTGCTTGGGGCGACGCCGTGCTTGATCGCGTTCTCCACGAGCGGCTGGACCACCAGCGCGGGAATGCGCAAGTGCCGCAAGGCCTGCGGCACGTCCACGCGCACGCGCAGCCGTTCCTCGAAGCGTTCGTGCTCGATCTTCAGGTAGTGCTCCACCAGTTCGAGCTCGCGGCCGAGCGTGGTGAAGTCGCCCTCCGACCGCAACACGCCGCGCAAGAGCGCCGTCAGCTGCATCAGCGTGTTCATGGCGCGGGGCGGCGCCGATTCGATCAGGTAGCCGATGGTGGTGAGCGCGTTGAACAGGAAGTGCGGATTGACCTGCGCGCGCAGCGCCTTCAGCTCGGCTTCGGCGGTCAGCTTTTGCATTTCCTCCTCGCGCAGCTGCACTTCGTAGCGCTCGTGCGTCAGCCGGACCTGGTCGATGCGGCGCGCCGCGGTGGCCACCACCGTCTCGACCAGCGCCAGGTCGTCCGACAGCAGCCGCCGGCCACCGGTGAGCTCGCCCACGTTGACGACGTAGTGGGGCAGGTCGGTGGTCGGCACCATCGCCTGCGTGGTCCGGGGTGGCCCGCCGCCGGCCGCGGCGCCCTGTTCCTCCCACCACACGCGCCGCGCATCCAGCGCCGGCGCCAGCCGCTCGGCCACCATGTCGAGCACGCCGTCGATGGTATTGCGCGCCTGCAGCCCCTGCCCGATGCTGGCCGCGAGCGCGGCGTAGTCGATGCGGCCGAGCAGCGAGTGATCGACGAAGCGAACAATGAGGCGGTGCAGCCAGGGCGAGACCAGCGAGGTGGCGACCCACAGCGCCATCAACACGCCGGCCGCCAGCGGCCCGGCCGGCAGTTGGGTCGCCAGGCTGTAGCCCGCAAAGGCGATGGCGACGAGCGCGATCAGCGTGAGCGCACGCTTCAGGAACAGGTCGGCGAGGGCGAAGCGGTAGTCCTGGTAGAGGATGGCGAACGCCAGCGGAATGGCCGCGTGATGGCCGACGAGCTCCACCGCCCACCCGTCGGCGGCCGCGTGAAAGCGGCCCAGGTGCGAGGCCGACACCGCAAACAGCGCCAGCGCCAGCACCCACAGCACCCGCTGGCCGTTGGCCTGCGTCCGCGTCAGCACTCCCAAGGCGAGAATGATCAGGCCGTAACAAATGGTCAGGATCAGGAAGGCGAGCGACGACGGTTCCGGGTTGCCGGTGATCACCGTCTGCAGGTGCAGCACCGAGGCGACGATGCTGCAGCCGTAGGCGACGACCGTCAGGACGAGGCCGCGCGGCAGCGCCTGGGCCACCGAGTGCACCACCACCGCGGCCAGCAGGCCGAGCGCCGGGAACGAGATGGCCCACAGGCCAATCGACTCGTTGAAATAGCCCAGCCGCGGCAGCGAATAGGCGGCCAGTTCGCCCAGGTTCCAGATCAGGCCGAGCACGCCGGTCGCGAGCGGCAGGAAGTTGCCGGAGGATGCCCCCCCCGCGGGTGGCGACCAACCTTTAGGTTTGTCGGAGCCGCGCCGCAGCACCAGCGCCAGCAGCATGGCGTACAGCGCCGTGCCGGTGACGAAGCCGACGAGGTTGAGCACTTCCGCCGCGTTCGGCGCGATCACGGATCGATTCTATACAATGGAGCAGCCATGTCCCGCACGGTCGATGCCCCCAAGCTGACAGGCCTTACCAGCCGTTTCGCCGCCTTCGTGGCCGAGCGCCATCCGTTTGCGCTCGCCCTCGCGCTCGAGGCGTTCGACCGCGCCGGCGTCGGCGCCATCAAGACTCGCGACGCGGCGAAGCTGGACGCCGCCCGCGCGCCGTTCCGGCGCGCCCTGGCCAAGGCGCTGTACGACCAGGTCGCGGCACCGGAGGGCATTGCCGAGACCACCCCGGGCACCTCGGCCATCAAGCGGCTCGAGCAGGCGCGGGCGGAAGTGGTGGACGCGTGCGACGGCTTCTTGCGGCGGGCCGCGATCGAAGCCTCGCTGACCAAGACCGAGCGCAAGGAGATCCTCAAGGGCATGTGTCTCACGCGCAGCGTGGACAACCGCCTGAAGCAGTTCTTCATGGGCGGCGAGGTGCGCTGGGGCGACCTGGCGTTCCAGGGCAAGGGCTTCCGCTCGCTCGGGCAAGAGGCGATCTATGCCGGCGCCATCCGCCTGCACCGCGGCGCAAGCTATCGCAAGGCCGACGGCACCTGGGGCGGCGACGTGCTGGCGCCGGTGATTCGCGATCTCGGCATGACGCTGGCGATGCGCCACGACGACGAGGCCGTGGCCATGGTGCTGCGCGCCCAGATGGGCAAATCGGGCCCGCCCATGGACGGCAAGGACCTGCACACCGGCGACTTCGAGTGGGGCGTGCTGCCGGCCGCGGCGCCGCTCGCCGTCGGCTCGCTGACCATGGCCGGCATGGCGATGGCCTTCGCGCTCGAGAAGAGCGACCGCGTCGCCCTGTCGTTCATCGGCGAAGGCGGCTCCTCGCTGGGCGAGTGGCACGAGGCGATCAACGCGTGCGCGGCGGCCAGGCTGCCGGCCATTTTCTGCCTGCAGAACAACCAGACGGCCCTGTCAACGCCGGTGCGCGACAACTCCGCGACCCGCGTCTTCGCCGACAAGGCGGCCGGCTACGGCATTCCTGGCGTGACCATCGACGGCACCGACCCGGACGAGGTCGCCGCCGCGTTCACCTGGGCCGCCGAGCGCGCCCGCGCCGGCGAGGGCGTCACGCTGATCGAGATCGTGGCGATGCGGATGTGCGGCCACGCGCACCACGACGACATGCTGTACCTCGGCAAGGATCAGCCGCCGTCGTGGGAGTATCACCAGCTGTTCGAGACCGGCTACGCCAACCGCGAGCTGTACGAGTACTGGGCCAAGCGCGATCCCATTCCAATGTACGCCCGCCGCCTCGAGAGCGACGGCGTGATCAAGGCGGGCGAGCTCGACGTGATCAAGGCGTGGGCCGACGAGCTGGTCGGCCGCCAGGCCCAGCTCGTGATCGACGCGCCCTGGCCGCGGCCGGAGATGGCCGGCGTCGGTGTGCACCACGACGAGGCTCCGCGCGAGCGCATTGAGGTGCTCGAACCGGCGCTGCGGCTCGCGGTGCCGACCATCGCCGAGCTGCCGGCGCTCGAGCCCGGCCTGCCATTCGACAAGAAGGGCAACACCTTTCTCGAAGCGGTGATGCTCGGCGTCGGCGATGCGCTGGCGGCCGACCCGCGCGTGTTCGTCTACGGCGAAGACGTCGGCGGGCGCTACGGCAACGCGTTCCTGCTGTTGCGCCCGTTGCTGAAGGACTACGGCAGCCGCATCCGCAACTCGCCGCTGGCCGAGGGCGCGGTGCTTGGCGTCTGCGTCGGCGCGGCGCTGGCCGGGCAGCGGCCGATCGGCGAGATGCAATTCAACGACTTCGTCGCCACCGGCTTCAATCAACTGGTCAACAACGCCGCGAAGATTCGCTACCGGTGGGGCGGCAGCGTCCCCATGGTGGTGCGCATGCCGTGGGGCGGGTTGCGTCATGCCGGCCCGTACCACAGCCAGAACACCGAGCCGTGGTTCTACCGCACCCCCGGCCTCAAGATCGTCGTCCCCTCGACCCCTGAAGATGCCCGCGCCCTCCTGGCGGCGGCGGTGGCCGATCCGGATCCGGTGCTGTTCTACGAGCACATCGCGCTCTACCGCGATCCGCGCGTCAAGCAGGCCTTGCCCGCCGACGCTCCCGCGCCGGGCCCGATCGGGAAGGCGGCGCTACGGAGGGCCGGCGCGGACCTGGTGATGATTTCGTACGGGGCCTACGTGCACCACTGCCTGCGCGTGGCCGAGAAACTGGCGGCGGAAGGCATTGAGGCGTCGGTGCTCGACCTGCGCAGCCTGGCGCCGCTCGACCGGCAGGCCGTTCTCGCCGTGACCCGCCACTGCAACCGGGTGCTGATCGTGCACGAGGACTCGCGCACCGGCGGCATTGGCGAGAGCCTGGCCGCCATCATCCAGGAAGAGGCGTTCGAAGCGCTCGATGCCCCCATTCGCATCCTGGGCGCGCTCGATACCCCGGTCCCGTATTCGCCGCCCCTGGAGGAAGTGTTCCTGGTCAGCGAGCAGGAAATCCAGGATGCCGCGACGTTGTTGGTCAGCTATTAAAGTTGTCGGTCAGTGATAATGGAGGGCGGGGGCTTCAGCCCCCGCCGTGTAGTGGAGAGGTGCCCATGACTCGAGCCCGCGTCCTTGCGTTCATACTTCTGGTGGCCGCTGCCACCACCACCGTCAGCGCCGACGTGCGCACCGACCAGCGGGTCCGGTTCCAGCTGGGTGGCGCCATCGGCAAGTTGGTGAACATCTTCGGCGGCAAGGGCGCACGCGACGGCGTGACCTCAGTCGTGGCCGTCAAGGGCGACCGCAAGGCCACCATGTCGGACTCGACCGGTCAGATCATCGACCTGGCCGAGGAGACAATCTACGATCTCGACCTCAAGAAGAAGACCTACCGGGTCACGACCTTCGCCGAGCTGCGCCAGCAGATGGAGGCGGCGACGCGCGAGGCCGAGAAGAGCGCCCGCGACCAGGCCAGCGAGCCGTCGCCGCCCGCCGCGAAGGACCCCGCCGCGAAGGAATACGAAGTCGACTTCGACATCAAGAACACGCCGGAGACGCGCACCATCAACAGCTTCAACACCACCAAGAGCGTGGTCACCGTGACCGTCCGCGAAAAAGGCAGGACCCTCGATGAGTCTGGCGGGCTGGTGATGACGACGGATCTGTGGATGACCGACAGTGCCCCGTCCACCAGGGACCTGGTGGACTTCGACCTGCGCTACGCGCAGAAACTCTATGGCCCCGTGGTGGCTGGCGCGTCCGCGCAGGACATGGCGATGGCCGTGGCCATGTATCCGCAGATGAAGCCTGCCCTCGACAAGATGCGCGCCGAGGGCGGCAAGCTGTCCGGCACGGCGATTCTGACCGACACCAGGATCGAGTCGGTGCCGCCCGGCACCGCGAACCAGGCGGCCGCGGCGCCGCCAGCGCCGGAGGAACCCAGGAAGCGAGGCCTGGGCGGCATGCTCGGCGGTTTGAAGAAGATGGCTCAGGGCGCCGAGAAGGACAGCAGCGCCCCGGCGCGCGCGCTGATCATGACGACGTCAGTGGAAATGCTGAAGCTGACGACCGACGTCGATGCGGCGTCGGTCGCGTTGCCTGCGGGCTTTACCCAGTCGAAATAGGCCGCCGGCCGGCGGCCTATTTCTTCTTGGCGGTGAAGTCGGCCTGGCCCATGCCGAAGTCGAGCATGCCCTTGATCGAGTCGCCCTCGACTTCGCCGTCGACCTTGATCTCGAGCGGGCCCTGCGGGCCGTCGACGCTGAACGTCAGCGCCAGCGTCTTGCCCTTGAGCGTGCCCTTCACCGGCACCGTGCCCTGCGGGCTGTCGATCGTGCCGGTTACTTCCTCGCCCGCCTGCTGGAGGGTGGCCGCCGCGGTAAGGGCCCCCTGCGGACCGTTGATGCTGAGGTCCCACGCGCCAGACACCGAACCCTGCGCCCGCGGCGCGACCCCGAGCACGACTGCGAACGCCACCGCCAACGACAAAACTCGCACCATGTAAGCCTCCAGGAAAAGTAGTCGCACGAGCCTAGCAGATCAGCCGGTCAGGCGGACGGCGATTTCGCCGTCCTGGACGCGAACCTCGTGGCGCGACACGCCCACCCGCGGGTCCTGCACCATGGTGCCGGTGGCAATCTCGTACGACCACCCGTGCCACGGGCAGGTCACGACGCCCCGGTCAATCGGCCCCTCGCAGAGCGGCCCGCCGCGGTGCAGGCACAGGTTGTCGAGGGCGTGGAAGTCGTCGCCCAGCCGGAACACCGCGACGTGGCGGCCGCCGACCACCACCATCGTGCCGGCGCCCGGGGTGAAGTCGGCCACTCGGCCGACGCTCACGAACCCTGTCATCGCCGCGTGGCCGGGCC